>Ga0247839_1000093_pt1 | contig 143892 bp, 127 predicted proteins | sample LaCruzMarch2015__6_FD_192405 | JGI IMG/M metagenome (GOLD analysis project Ga0247839, IMG submission 192405) | Freshwater microbial communities from meromictic Lake La Cruz, Castile-La Mancha, Spain - LaCruzMarch2015_16m | ecosystem: Environmental > Aquatic > Freshwater > Lake | place: Spain...
CCACGATCTGTGACTTGCTTGATTGCTTCAACCTTAAATTCATCTGTATATCTGATACCCTTCATTGTCATTTCTCCGTTTCAATTTCGACATTATGATATGTCTACTGAAACGGGTGATGTCCAATATCCTCTATCTCCAGTGTAAAACCAACCATCAACAATGAATTCAGCTGTGGCCTTATCGTTACTCAAATATTCGCTTACCATGATGTTGTTTTTAACTCTAATCAAACCCTCAACGCCATTTGGTAACTGTTTATGCATTTCATCAACAATTTCCACATGATTTCCCGCTAGAATTTGACCAACATTAGCAGTTTCTTCTGTTGGGACACTAATGACTTTACGCGCTATGCCACCAACCTCAGTGGCGCCGTAAAAATTGTGAATCACATTAAAATGCTGAAAAATTTTCTCTGTAAATCCTTTGGAAATGGATGCTCCGGCAATGTGTGCAATAGGTAAACGGTCTTGTAAAGGTTGAGTGTATTTTTTAAGAAAGCCGTCAAATTGCTTGGGTGAGCCAAAAACTTTTTGCACATTCATTTTTATAAAAAAATCTAGCGATTCACCAAAAACAAGCGTTCCCTGTGAACCTAATGTGCGAAGGTTATAAGATACCCATGCACCACTTAGACTAGGAAAAAGACATGCAGTAATTACAGGGTAAAAGTCATGCGTTAAACTCGTTTTTTTATTTCTATTCCAATAGTTTTCGTATGAAAGTGCCATAAATTTCTGGTTACCAGTAGTTCCTGAGCTTTGTGCAATCATCCAAATGTCAGTATCATTATGATTGCCTCTGATTCCATGAGAATGAATGGCCTCATTACTTTGTGTGGTATCACTTAGCCAAGTGCCATCTATTTTTATACTGGTGACTTCTTTTATCGATTGCATACCTTCGGTATATAGCAAGTGAGTGATGTTAATTGCTGTGTTACTCAATGCTTTTGGTGTTGCTCTAACCCAGCTAGCGCCAATCATCCCTAATGCTAGAATGCTACAAATGGATTTAATTGGCTCATAAGTTTGTATCGCTACACATGACGAGCTGTCTATACCATTCATTTTCATTCGAATAGCAAAGGCCCATAGGATTTTTTCAAGCAGACCATAAGTAATGTCATCTGACAGCGTTGATATGGCAATATTGTCAGGTATGGAGCTAGAGTTTTTTAGAATTTGAAAGCTAATATTTTTCATTGTAAATACTATTTTTGGCAAGCAATCTTGATGTTTGGTTAATTGTTAGAGAAAACCAAGTTAAGTCTAATTTAGTTTAGCGGAGATAGCGATTAAATTTTTAGAGTTGACTTCATAAATTTCTTACCCAATTTAAAGTGGCAGTTAAGCTAGTAATAAAAATACAGTAGGCCGTTTGTGCAAATCTGGTAGTTGAGACTTTTTCCAGCTAGCAATAGATTTGGTCACAATCATTTCAGTCGCTAAGCTAATATCACAAGCCACGCACAGCCTTGTATTGGGCTGGCAGACGCTTAAAATGGCTTCTAGCATGTGTTGGTTACGGTAGGGTGTTTCTATGAATAACTGCGTTTCTTTATGGGTGAGTGAGCGCTTTTCAATTTCTTTAAGCTTTTGATTGCGCTGTGTTTTGTCTACTGGCAAATAGCCTAGAAACGCAAATTGCTGACCGTTAAAGCCTGAAGCCATCATGCTTAATAAAATCGAACTTGGTCCTACAAAAGGCACAACTTTTATGCCTTTTTGGTGAGCAAGTTCGACTAATTTTGCACCTGGGTCAGCCACGCCTGGGCAACCTGCATCGCTCATTAAACCTACATCCTGGCCTGCTAAAAGCGGTTTTAATAGTTCGGGAAGGGCCTTGTCTTCAGTGTGTTCGTTGAGTAGGTTTAAAGTGAGCTCGCGAACTGGCCTGGTCGTTTTAATGGTGCTTAAAAAATGCCTTGCAGACTTTTCACTTTCTACCACAAAGGTTTCTAGTCTTTGGGCAATGCTGATCACTTCTGCTGGCAGTACGCGGGTGATATTGTCGTCACCCAATGTCACAGGAATTAAATAAAGTGTACCTAGTTTCACTGATGAGTTACTCACTTAAGTTTGTTCGTTAACTAGTTTGCTTAGCTAATGATTATTGCATTAATTTGTTATATATAAAACACATGCTCTGCAAGCTAATATCCACAAGGTTTGCAGAGCATACAAATAATTAATACTTGGTTTGTACTTTATAGCTTAGCGTGGTTTTGCCTTCCGCTGGAATATCAATTTTCCACACAGCTAAGTGGCTGTTGGCTTTATTGTGCGGATGGCTCTCGTTTACCATTTTCCAATCACCGCCTATTGGTTCTTGCACAAGCACAGTCATTTTCTCTTTTTTAGCATTTTTAAGGGTAAATTCAAACGCAGTTTCATAAGCACTATGGCCTTTTTGAGGGTTCGGCAGTAGTTTAAACGCAGTTTGTTTTTTATCGGCGGTTACATCAAAAGATTCGCCTAGTTTTAATCGTATGGTTTCATTTTTCGGTGTGTGATCTATGTTGTCTTCACCTACAAATTGTGCGTTACCTGCGTTATCTTTTTTGTAAACGCGCAATGTACCTTTTGGCAAAGGCATACCAAGTTTGCTAGCTTCTTTATTATCAAACTCAATAAATACGCCAACTTTTAACTTGGTTCCGATTTCGCCATATTGCGCAGTGTAATAATAGTCTGCGCCTCTTAGAACCAGCTCTTTACGCGCAGGAATTTGGCTTGCAGATAAAAGCGCGACTTGCTTAGTTTGATTTTCTGCGATGGTGGTTGGGCGGTCTAGTGTGTAAAGGTGATATTCGAGTAACGATTCTTCGGCCATAGGCGCTGATGCTGCCATTTCATCAACCATACCGACAACTTTACGCATCATTGCCGCACGAGGATATTGTTCCTGCACACGATTGACGTCGCCCGCGACTAATTGCAATTTAGCATTTTTATAACTTGCGCCACTGGTGTTGGTTAGCGTTACCCAGCCTGATAAATCAATTGTGTCCTCTTTAGGGCTTAACTCGGCCACGTAATCAGCTTTCCAACCCAATCCGCCTGTAAGGTAACTGAGTTCAACGGTTTGGTCTACAGCGCCTTTGTTGTTAATTTGAGTAACCAATGTCGGCCTATCTCGAAGATTTTCTGGCACGTCGTCATAAACAATTTTGCCTGCAACGCCAGTTTCAATGCGGTTACCTATTTTCATCACCACGCCATTATTAGCTGAAAGTACTGTGGCTTTTTCAGTCGTTTCTGCACCTGTTGTTGGATGAGTTTTTACAATACTGACGGTTTTGCCTACATATTTTTCAAGTAATTTTTCAGGTGTAAGTAAATCAAAATCAAAGTTTTGTTCAAGTAAGGTTAAGCTGCCAGGCGCATTAATACTACGTAACAGGGCTGTTTCAGGGCGAATTTGCGCACTGACGTCGCGCAATGCCAGTGCGTTTAAACCGGTTTTGAGTTTCACATTTCGAGTATCTTTTACTAAAGCTAAATTACCGTTATAGATAGTCACAGCAATATTTTTTTGATCACTTAAAGTGCTACGCATTTCTTCTACATCCATGGCGACTGCTCCTGTATATATAGTTGAAAGTGTAGCGAGCAGAGCTAGCTTGTATTTCATTGGCATAGGTCTAAGTGGCATGTTAATCTCCGAAAAATTGTTTAAATAGAAGCGGCTTTGAGTTTCTTGTAGCACGCTATGATTGGTTAAACGTGCCAAGATGAAAAAAGGGTTAATCTTTTTAATATATTTTATAAAACAGAGATATTTTCATTATTTAGCATATTTACCAATTTAATGAGGGGTAGCCCAATCAGTGCATTCGGATCTTCACCGCTCATTTTTTCTATCATCGCAATACCTAAACCTTCGGACTTAGCGCTACCCGCACAATGATATGGCTGTTCTTTTAACAGGTAACTTTCAATTTGTGCATCGCTTAAGTCTCTAAATTGAACAAAATAGGGAACAACCTCAGCTTGCATATTCAGGGTAATGGGGTTGTAAAGACATAATGCGCTATGAAAAACCACCTCACGCCCACGCATCATCCGTAGTTGCATGGTTGCATTGACATGACTCATCGGCTTTCCGAGTTGTACGTTATCTAAGGTAGCAACTTGGTCGCAGCCTATAATCAATGCATGAGGATTGTTATATCCAACTTTTTTTGCTTTTTCTTGGGCTAATCTCAACGCAGTTTCTTGTGGCAATTCATTTTCAAGAGCGCTTTCATCTACATCAGGTGAGATGCAGCTAAATGGAATTTGTAGGCGAGTTAACAACTCTCTTCGATATGTTGAAGAAGAAGCAAGAATGAGTGATGGCGTCATATTGTTATATTGATACAGCTACATTAATTAGATAAAAAAAGCCGACAGCATTATTCTGTCGGCTTTTTATTTAAATTGCCATTAGTTTATTCTGGCTGAATTTCAAGCAAAGCTTCATCAGGCGTTACAGTGTCACCTTTAATGACGTGCACAGCCACTACAATTCCTGAAGTTGAAGCTTGAATTTCATTTTCCATCTTCATGGCTTCAATTACCAATACGCCATCACCAGCACTTACTTTGTCACCCACTTTGGCTATTACAGCGACTATCGTTCCTGGCATTGAGGTTGTTACATGGCCAGTATGTGATGGGCGTGGGCGACCTGTGGCACCTTTAGTCGCAACGGCCTTCTTTTTGCCATTACTGCTACCGCCAGAAACTTCTATTTCACTTAAAGTTTCAACAATTACTTCTTCAGCAATACCATCAATGGATACATAGAAGGGTCGTTTCTCTTGGCCAGTATGGCCGCTACCGGTTAAGTTAATATGGAAAGTTTCACCATGAAGCGTGACTTTAAACTCGCTAGGTGCATAACGTGATGCGCTAGCATTTGCTGTTGCTTTATCTAGTAGCACTTCAGGGCTTAGTGACCCTGCATTGCGTTCTTGCAAATAGGTTTTCCCAATATCTGGAAACATCGCATAGGTAAGCACATCTTCTTCTGATTGTGCAAAACGTTCTGCTTCACTAGTGAGTTTAACCATTTCAGGCGTTAATAAATCGGCTGGGCGACAGGTGATTATCTCTGCATCGCCAATCGCCAATGCTTTCACTTCTGCATTGACAGCACTTGGTGATTTGCCATAGTGCCCAGAGAAGTAATTTTTCACTTCATTAGTGATAGATTTATAACGTTGACCCGTCATTACGTTTAACACAGCCTGTGTGCCAACGATTTGAGAGGTTGGTGTGACTAATGGTGGGTAACCCAAATCTTTACGTACACGAGGAATCTCTAGTAAAACTTCATCCATGCGATCTAGGGCGGCTTGTTCTTTTAATTGATTCGACAAGTTTGAAATCATGCCGCCAGGAACTTGATTCACTAGTACTCGCGTGTCAACGCCAGTAAAATCGCTTTCAAATTGCCAGTATTTTTTCCGTACTTCACGGAAATAAGCCGTAATTTCTTGTAACGCCTGCAAGTCAATGCCTGTGTCATATTCAGTGCCCTGCAATGCCGCAACAATGCTTTCTGTAGACGGGTGGCTTGCACCTTCACCGAATGATGAATTACTAGTGTCTAAAATTGTTGCGCCTGCTTCAATACCTCTTAGGAAGCACATTGCAGATAAGCCAGATGTTGCATGGCTATGTAAGTGAATTGGCAAGCTAATAGCACTGCGTAATGCTTTAACTAAATCACTAGTGCTTTGAGGAGTAAGTAAGCCCGCCATGTCTTTAATGGCGATTGTGTCACAACCCATAGCTTCTAGTTCTTTAGCTAGCGCCACAAAGTAAGCAACATCATGCACTGGGCTTGTAGTGTAGCTTATTGCACCTTCCGCATGCTTACCGACTTTTTTAACAGATTCAATAGAAGTTTTAAGGTTACGCATATCATTCATTGCATCGAAGATACGGAATACATCCACACCATTATCTGCTGACTTTTGTACGAATGCACTTACTACATCATCTGAATAATGACGATAACCAAGTAAGTTTTGACCACGTAACAACATTTGAATACGGCTGTTTGGTAGTGCTTTACGTAGTTTAGCAAGGCGCTCCCATGGATCTTCTTTTAGAAAACGTACGCATGCATCAAATGTAGCACCACCCCATGCTTCTAGTGACCAAAAGCCAATTGCATCAAGCTTGCTACAGATGGGTAGCATATCCTCAGTGCGCATGCGCGTCGCGATTAATGACTGATGGCCATCTCGTAAGACTAGTTCGGTGATATGGACTTTCGATGTTTTGCTCATGTTTGACTCTTTACTTTAAAATATAGGTTTAACTAATTGTTTTTATTGTTTATATCTAAATGCCTTCATGCGCAGCGATTGCAGCGGAAATAGCTACAGCAATCAACTCTGGTGGAATTTCATTTGCATAACTTGTAAGCTCTGGATGGGCCTCAACAAAGCTAGTGTTAAAGTTAGCATTTCTGAAATCTTCATGCTTTAAAATCTCTTGATAATAAGGTATGGTCGTTTTAACACCATAAATTAACATGTCATCTAATGCGCGTCGACCGCGCTCAATGACACTATCCCAGTCTAATGCCCAAACTGTAAGTTTGGCGCACATGGAATCATAGTAAGGTGGAATGACATAGCCGCTATATATCGCGGCATCCATACGAACGCCAGGTCCTCCTGGCGCATAGTATCGCGTAATTTTACCAAAGCTAGGTAAAAAATCATTTTTTGGATCTTCTGCATTGATGCGAAACTCCATTGCATAGCCACGAAACTGTACTTCTTTTTGCTCGTACTGCAACGGCAAACCGAAAGCGACACGAATTTGCTCTTGTACAATGTCAATACCAGTAATCGTTTCGGTCACTGTATGCTCAACTTGCAAACGAGTGTTCATTTCCATGAAGTAGAAAGTGTTTTCTGAATCTAACAAAAATTCCACTGTGCCGGCGTTTTCATAACCTACAGCTTTAGCAGCTTTTACCGCTAAACCACCAATATAATCTCGCTGGGCTTGGCTTAGCTGAGGAGATGGGGCTATTTCAATTAGTTTTTGATTGCGACGTTGAATAGAGCAGTCGCGCTCAAATAAATGAATCACATTGCCATGTGAGTCAGCCAAAATTTGCACCTCAATGTGGCGAGGAGTTACAACACATTTTTCTAAAAATACTTCGGGTTTACCGAAAGCCTTACTCGCTTCAGAAATAACGCGATCATAGTTACTCAACAGCTCTTTTTCACTGTCACAACGGCGAATGCCGCGGCCACCACCGCCATTGGTCGCTTTCAACATGACAGGGTAGCCAATTTTTGCCGCTAGGACTACTGCATCATCTAGACTCGCTAAATTACCATCACTGCCAGGTGTGCAGGGTATACCTGCGCTAGTCATTGCATTTCTTGCTTGAATCTTGTCTCCCATTTGACGGATAACATCCGCATTTGGGCCAATAAATTTAACGCCTCGACGTTCGCAAATCTCGGCCAATTCAGGGTTCTCAGATAAAAATCCATAGCCAGGATGCAAAGCATCACATCCAGAAGCGACTGCTAGATTCACAATGTTGTGCGCATTCAAATAGCCTGCCACTGGGTCTGCACCAATATTATATGCCTCATCTGCCTTTTTAACATGCAGAGCTTGACGATCAGCGTCAGCATAAATCGCTACAGACTTAATGCCCATTTCAGAGCAAGCGCGTACAATACGCACTGCGATTTCACCGCGGTTAGCTACAAGAATTTTTTTAAACACGTTTACTTGCCTTAATTTTTCACTAAAACCTTGCGATTGTAACATGTGAAATCTTATAGCTAAATCCCCAAGAACTAAATTTAGAGCATTAAAAATGACTAAGCACACAATATTTATCGACAACCTTGCATTTGCAAAAAAAAATGAATGCCTTACTGAAAATTTATCACTAGCAGACTGCTCCCGATTGAATGAATTGCTACTGCATTCTGCTGTTATTACTCAATCAGTTAATAAGCCCACAGGTTCGATTAGCTATATATTGCAAGGAAGTACTGATTCGGTAGGACGGCATCTTTTAAACTTATCATTGACAACTAAGATAACCACCACTTGCCAACGCTGTTTGGGAGAAATGCCACTTAATTTATCATTAAATTTTAATTACTTAATTGGGGAAGCTACTGATACTGATTTATCTTCAGTTGAAATTGATAATAGTGACGATATTGATTTGCAGCAAGCGAGTCAAAATATGGATATTATTGCGCTTCTGGAAGATGAAATTATCATGGCAATGCCAATTGCGCCTACCCATGAAGGTGATTGTGGCGTGATTGTTAGCCAAAGTGGCGAAAAGGCGAATCCTTTTGCAGTCTTAAAGGGGTTAATTAACTCTTAAAAGTGCGATTTTGGCTGACAAAAGCTAGGTTTTATATTATAGTGGCGCCCTAGCAGTTTAACGTAATCTTAAATTAGTGGTGCAAAGCGATAATTTCGCATCAGTTTGTAAGTAATTGAGATGATGTTTTAATCATTTTATTGGAGTTTATTATGGCAGTTCAGCAAAACAAAAAAACACCGTCAAAACGCGGTATGCATAGATCACATGACTTTTTAGTCAACCCAGCTTTGGCTGTTGAGCCTACAACAGGCGAAACACATTTGCGCCATCACATCAGCCCAAATGGCTACTATCGTGGTCGTAAAGTATTGTCAACAAAAGGCGAATAACTTTTCTTTGATATTGGCCCAAGTTTAACCTCAAAGCGGTTTTTATAAACCAGCTTGACAAATCTAGCATTGATTTTTGTTTGGTCGTTGATAAACAATTTAACGCCGCTCCAATTTTGGTGCGGCGTTAGTGTTTTTACAGCACCAATTTGTATTAACTAGCCATTTAATATAAGCAGCTAGTCAATCTTGACGGTAAACTGAGTAAACTTATGGATATAACTGTAGCAATTGATGCAATGGGTGGCGATCACGGCCCGCATGTCACTATTCCTGCCGCGCTTAAAGCGCTTAAGTCAGATCATCAACTCAATATAGTTTTAGTTGGTTTAAGTGATGCAATAGAGGCTGAACTTAAATCATTAAAAGCAACTCCCAGTCCGCGCTTACGCATTCATCATGCTAGCGAAGTTGTTACGATGGACGAACAACCCCAGAGTGCGCTTAAAAATAAAAAAGATTCCTCAATGCGTGTGGCTATTAATTTAGTCAAAAGTGGTGAGGCTTCTGCTTGCGTAAGTGCAGGTAATACTGGTGCATTGATGGCTACAGCACGCTTTGTGTTAAAGACCTTACCTGGCATTGATAGACCAGCCATAGCTGGAGTATTTCCTTGTCAAAAAGGTAAAGCCTATATTTTAGATTTAGGGGCAAATGCCGATTGTACTGCTGAACAGCTATTACAATTTGCCGTCATGGGCAGTATGTTGGTATCCTGTGTTGAAAATATTGAGAACCCAACTGTTGGTTTGCTTAATATAGGGTCGGAAGACATCAAGGGTAATGAGGTCGTTAAAAAAACGGGGGAGTTACTACGTGAAAGCCATCTTAACTTTTATGGCAATATAGAAGGTAACGATATTTTCAAAGGTACTACTGACGTGGTTGTGTGTGATGGCTTTGTCGGTAATGTTACACTTAAAGCTGGCGAGGGCTTATTACAAATGATTGGTCGTTTTCTTTCGCAGGAATTTAAGCGAAATTGGCGTACCAAACTTATGGGGATTGCATGTAAACCTGTATTAAACGCCTTCAAAAAGCGTATGGATCCACGGCTCTATAATGGCGCTAGTTTATTGGGTTTGCGCGGTATTGTAGTTAAAAGTCATGGTGGGGCGGATAGCTTCGCTTTTTTAAACGCTATTCATACAGCAGTTGAGGAGTCTCGCAGTGGTGTTCTCAAGCGTATTACTAAGCAGTTGGAAATTGAACACATGGAATCGCAGAATACTGGTAATTCAAATAACATGACCACGGACATCGAATGAGCCATTCACGTATCGCAGGAACAGGAAGTTATCTCCCTAAAAAATTACTCACAAATGCTGAACTTGAGTGCATGGTCGACACGACCGATGAATGGATTTTTACGCGTACTGGCATACGTGAGCGGCACATAGTAGCAGAAGGTGAGTTTACTAGTGATCTAGCCCTGCACGCTGCGCGCAACGCCATTGAATCTTCTGGGCTCTCTGCAAATGATATTGATTTGATTATTGTAGCTACAACAACTCCAGATAAAATTTTCCCTAGCACCGCTGTAATATTGCAAAATAAATTAGGAATCGCAGGTTGCCCAGCATTTGATTTACAAGCTGTTTGTAGTGGTTTTGTTTACGCTTTAGCAACGGCCGATAACTTTATTAAGTCAGGTGCAGCTAAATGCGCACTGGTTGTCGGCGCTGAAGCATTCTCTACTATTGTAGACTGGACTGATCGTGGCAATTGTATATTGTGGGGTGACGGTGCTGGTGCGGTCATTCTGCAAGCCAGTGAAGAGCAGGGCGTAATCTCCACTCATTTGCATGCCGATGGCAATTATGAAAAAATGCTGCATGTGCCACGTAACGCTGAAGGTAATGATACAGTTGTGATGGAAGGTAATGCTGTATTTAAAGTCGCGGTAAATACCCTAGATGCGATTGTAGATGAAACGCTAACCGCTAATGGTCTAAAAAAATCTGATATTGATTGGTTAGTACCTCATCAAGCTAATATTCGTATATTGCAAGCAACTGCAAAGAAGCTCGACATGAGTATGGATAAGGTTATCGTAACTGTAGATAAGCATGGTAATACCTCTGCAGCATCTATTCCTTTGGCTCTTGATGTAGCCGTGCGTGATGGACGCATTAAACGTGGAGACATTGTGCTAATGGAGGCTTTTGGTGGAGGCTTTACTTGGGGTTCAGCACTAATTAAATACTAGGCAACATGTGCATTAAATATTTTACACTTGTACTTTGCAAGTGCTATGTAAACGGTAAAATCACATTTAAAAGTTATCACAATTATGAATAAACTTGCATTTTTTTTCCCAGGTCAAGGCTCCCAATCAGTAGGAATGATGGCTGGTTTTACAAACGAGTCTGACGACTCTAAAATCATCCGAGATACTTTTACTGAAGCTTCAGATATTTTAGGTGTAGATTTTTGGTTGATGGCAACTGAGCCGAATGAGTTGTTGAATTTAACTCAACATACACAACCTTTGATGCTGACGGCTGGCGTTGCTACTGCGCGTGCTTATGATGAGACCGCAGGTGCAAAGCCAAATGTGTTGGCTGGGCATAGCTTAGGTGAGTATTCAGCTTTAGTCGTAGCGGGTGCATTAAGTTTTGTTGATGCGTTACCGTTAGTCAAATATCGTGCAGAGGCTATGCAGAATGCTGTTCCTGAAGGCGTTGGTGCAATGGCTGCTATATTAGGTTTAGATGATGACACCGTGCGTGCAGTATGCATTGAAGCTGCTCAAAATGAAGTACTAGAGGCCGTTAACTTTAATTCACCAGGACAAGTAGTCATTGCTGGAAATAAAACTGCTGTAGAGCGAGGTATGGAGCTAGCAAAAAGCAAAGGTGCTAAACGCGCTTTACCCTTACCGGTAAGTGTCCCATCTCACTGCGCGTTAATGAAACCTGCTGCCATTCTTTTGGCTGAGTATTTAAAGAATGTAACGGTGAATATGCCGAAAATTTCAGTAATACATAATGCTGATGTTGCCAGTTATGATAATGCAGAAAAAATTAAAGATGCTTTAGTGCGACAATTATATAGCCCAGTGCGTTGGGTTGAAACTGTACAAACTATTCATGCAATGGGTATTAATCAAGCAGCAGAATGTGGTCCAGGTAAAGTATTAGCTGGGCTGACAAAACGCATTGTGGCAGAATTTCCTTGTATTGCACTGACAAACAATCAGACTTTCATTGACTTGCAAGCCGCACTAAAACTTAATTAATATATAATATATTCAGAGGGTTATTATGTTAACTGGACAAATTGCTTTAATTACAGGTGCAAGTCGTGGTATTGGGGCCGCAATCGCATTGGCGCTTGGTGAACAAGGATCAATCGTTATTGGCACAGCCACATCAGCAAGTGGTGCCAGTGCAATCAGCGAGGCTTTTTTAGCTGCAAATATTAAAGGTGAGGGCATGGCCTTAAACGTAAATGATGCTGCTCAGGTAGAAAGTACATTAAAATCAATCAGCGAAAAATATGGTGATGTTAGCATTTTAGTTAACAATGCAGGCATTACCCGCGATACCTTACTGATGCGCATGAAAGATGAAGATTGGGATAGCGTAATTAGTACCAATTTAACCTCAGTATTTCGTATGAGCCAAGCTGTATTACGTCCAATGATGAAGGCGCGTGTTGGTCGCATTATCAGCATTTCATCAGTGGTAGGTCACATGGGTAATGCGGGGCAAACCAACTATGCAGCAGCTAAAGCAGGCATGACAGGCTTTACAAAATCATTGGCGGCAGAAGTGGGCAGCCGAGGCATTACTGTGAATTGCGTAGCGCCAGGCTTTATTGAAACGGACATGACGGCAGAGTTGTCAGAAGAAATTACCAATAAAATGCTTGCACGAATCCCAGCTGGGCGTTTAGGAAATGTAAAAGAGATTGCTGCTACCGTGGCATTTTTAGCATCACCTAGTGCGGCATACATCACTGGTGAGACAATCCATGTGAATGGCGGTATGTTAATGGTGTAAAAGTTTTTTTATATTCTGCTCGAGTTTTGGTAGAATATCAACTTAGCTGTATTTTATTTAGTATTTGGCTATTTTTAAATTAAAGGGGTATTTAGATGTCTGACATCGAACAACGCGTTAAAAAAATTGTTACTGAGCAACTTGGTGCAAATGAAGCTGATGTTAAAAATTCATCATCGTTTGTAGATGATTTAGGTGCTGATTCTCTCGATACCGTTGAGCTAGTCATGGCGCTAGAAGAAGAATTTGACTGTGAAATTCCTGATGAAGAAGCAGAAAAAATCACAACCGTTCAATTAGCGATTGATTACATCAATACTAACCTAAAATAATTCATGTAGGCGTTACTCACATTGTTAAAAATGTTTAACGCCCTGCGATTGCTTTAAAGCCCAGAAATCATCTAACAGCATTTTTGTAAAGATTTCTGGGTTAATCATTTTTAAGAGACTTTTCTTATGTCTAAGCCCATGGTTAAACGTCGTGTTGTGATTACTGGTCTTGGTGTGGTTTCGCCTGTAGGTATTGGCGTTAAAACTGCATGGGGCAATATAATGGCTGGAAAATCTGGCATCGCGCAGATTACTAAATTTGATGCCAGTGCTTTTTCCTCCACCATCGCTGGAGAAGTAAAAGACTTTAATGTTGAAGATTTTATTTCAGCAAAAGACGCAAGGCGTATGGATACGTTTATTCAGTACGGTTTAGCTGCAGGGATTGAAGCATTTAAGGATTCTGGCATTGAAGTTACTGAGCAAAACGCTGAACGAATAGGTGTTTCTATTGGCTCAGGCATAGGCGGTATGCAGTTTATTGAAGATACGGACATTTTATATAAGGAATCCGGTCCTCGTAAAATATCACCGTTCTTTATTCCTGGCACAATCATCAATATGATTTCAGGAAACTTAAGTATTATATTTGGCTTAAAAGGGCCTAATGTCGCCATTGTAACGGCCTGTACTACTGGCACACACTCCATTGGCGACGCATCCCGTATGATTGAATACGGTGATGCCGATGTTATGGTTGCAGGTGGTGCAGAAGCTGCTATTACTCGGCTAAGTGTGGGCGGTTTTGCTGCATCACGTGCACTTTCAACTCGAAATGATGACCCTGCAACAGCAAGTCGCCCATGGGATAAAGATCGTGATGGCTTTGTTATTGGCGAAGGTGCTGGTGTGCTAGTGCTTGAAGAATATGAGCATGCAAAAGCCCGCGGGGCAAAAATATATGCCGAATTGAGCGGTTACGGTATGAGTGCAGATGCATATCATATGACTGCACCAAACATGGATGGTCCACGCAGATCAATGCTAAATGCATTGAAAAATGCATGCATTGACCCAAGTGAAGTTCAATTTATTAATGCGCATGGCACTTCAACACCATTAGGTGATGCTAATGAAACCAATGCTATTAAAGCAGCTTTTGGCGAGCATGCTTACAAGCTAGTTGTAAATTCAACGAAGTCCATGACAGGTCATTTACTTGGAGGTGCAGGCGGATTGGAATCTGTCTTTACAGTACTTTCTATTTATAATCAAGTATCACCGCCTACCATTAATATTTTTAATCAAGATCCAGAATGCGATTTGGATTTCTGTGCAAATACAGCTCGGGATATTAAGATTGAATATGCACTTAAAAATAACTTTGGTTTTGGTGGTACTAACGGTAGCCTTGTTTTTAAGAAAGTTTAAGTTTAAAAATATATAAATTTAAAATTTAGGTCCAAATCATTTTAAATTTATGTCAAGCCTGCGATTCCAATTTTCGCAGGCTTTTTTATTCACTTTGACTCATTCATAGATAGTGAATTAGCTTGTGCTATGGTTTAATTATGAATATGCATCGCACACATACCTATTTAATTAACGGTGATTTTAATCAAATAATTTCCCCATTAGACCGAGGCTTTGCCTACGGAGATGGAGTTTTTCGCACGATGGTGATGCGAAGTGGCATGCCAGTTGAATGGCCACTACATTATCAAAAATTAGTAGCAGATTGTGCTGCTATTGGCATTGTTTGCCCAAGTGCAGAATTGTTAATGAGCGATTTTGTACAATTATTTTCAGTCGAAGATATTGATAGTAAAAAACTAGACGTTGTAAAAATAATCATCACTCGTGGTGAGGGAGAACGTGGCTACAAACCACCTGCAGTTGTCACCCCTACGCGCGTGGTGATTAAATCCGCTATGCCAAAATATACAGAAGAATGTTATACAAAAGGTGTTGATTTACATGTTTGTGACACGCGCTTAGGTCTCCAACCTATGCTTGCTGGTATTAAACACCTAAATCGTATTGAAAATATTTTGGCGCGCATGGAGTGGCGCGATGAAAGTATCTTTGATGGCTTGCTATTAGATAGCCAAGGTAAAGTAATAGAATGTACCATGAGCAACATTTTCGCCCGTTTTGATACCGTGCTTGTGACTCCAGATCTAAGTGAATGTGGCGTAGCAGGCGTTACTAGGCAGCGTATAATTGCGTTATCTTCTGTACTAAATTTAACCATCGACTTGGCAAAATTACCCTTAAGTCGCCTATTGCAGGCTGATGAAGTAATCATTTGTAATAGTTTATACGGTGCTTTTCAAGTCCATAAAGTTAGTGACACCACTTGGCCACAATTAGCTTTAGCAAAAACATTTAGAAACTTACTCACAAATGATTAAACGCATTAAAAATTGGATACTCCTGAGTTTGTTAGTCGCGTTAGTGTTAAGTGTCTGGCTGGTTTATTTCGCAGTTAGCTCATTAAAATTACAACCGCAAGCCCAAGAAATCGTCATTGAACCTAAAAGTAGCCTAAAAAGTATTGCCATCCAACTAGTTAATCAGGAAGTATTAACTGAGCCTTGGCGTTTCATTATTTTGGCGAAACTACTTCATAAAGAATCTTATTTGCAAGCCGGCAGTTATACTTTAAATAGAAATATAACGCCATATCAATTACTACTTTCCCTTAACCACGGAAAAGCAACACAAGGTAGCATTACGTTTATTGAAGGGCGCACCTTTGCACAAATGCGTGCAAAGCTTACAACTAATGACGCTGTAAAACAAACAATCACAGTATTGTCAGAGCAGGAAATCTTAAAATTAGTAGGCTCTGATTATAGTGTTGCTGAGGGTTTGTTTTTCCCTGACACCTTTTATTTTGATCGTAATACCTCAGATGCGGTAATCCTACAACGTAGTTATGATGCCATGCATAGCAAACTCGCCAATGCGTGGGAAGGGCGAGATGCAAATTTACCTTATAAAAATAGTTATCAAGCGCTTATTATGGCGTCAATTATCGAAAAAGAAACAGGTAAGGCAAGTGAACGTCCTATGATTGCTGGTGTTTTTATAAATCGATTACGTATCGGAATGCGTTTGCAAACTGATCCAACTGTGATTTATGGTATGGGGTCACTGTACAGAGGTAATATTCGAAAAAAGGACTTACTGGCGGATACACCTTACAATACTTATACACGTAACGGCCTTCCACCTACACCTATTGCCATGCCAGGCATGGCAGCTATAGATGCTGCTTTACACCCCGAAAAAACGAAAGCACTATATTTTGTGGGAAAAGGTGATGGAAGCCACGCTTTCTCAACCAATTTAGCAGACCATAATCGTGCTGTAGTTCGATATCAGTTAAAAAAATAAATGTATTGATAAAGAATTCTTGATGGAAAATATTTGATGAGAAATGCAGTATGAAAGGAAAGTTTATTACGCTAGAAGGCATGGACGGGGCTGGAAAGAGCACACATATCCCGAGCATAATCGCCATTTTGCAATCGCGCGGGCACGAAGTAGTTTCAACGCGTGAGCCAGGAGGGACAGCATTAGGAGAGCGCTTGCGAGAACTTCTTCTGCATGAGTCTATGCATGCAGAGACGGAAACTTTACTCATGTTTGCCGCACGACGCGAGCATATTAACTACGTTATTGCACCATCGTTGGCAAGAGGAGCATACGTGTTGTCAGATCGCTTTACAGACGCAACTTATGCCTACCAGTGCGGCGCTAAGGGTGTTGCTGGTGATAAAATTCAATTACTTGAGCGTTGGGTTCAAGCTGATTTACAGCCTGATTTAACGCTTTTATTTGATGTACCTGTTGAGGTGAGCATGCAGAGGCTTGCAAATGCGCGTGAGCCAGATAAATTTGAGCGCGAAAATGCAGATTTTTTTACTCGCATTCGTCAGGCTTATTTACAGCGGGCTATAGATAATCCTGCAAGATTTAGAATTATAGATGCTAATAGACCCTTGGATTTAGTTAAGATTTCAGTTGAAGAATTAATTTTAACATTATGATTATCAATGGATTATATCCTTGGCAAGATAAGGTTTGGCGGCTAGTTAACCAAGATAATCAGCGATTGCCACATGCCATGTTATTTTATGGGCGGGCAGGGACAGGAAAATATGATTTCGCACGACACTTAAGTAAATCACTTTTATGCCCTAATAGATTCTTAGCTTCTAACTTAAACTCACATGGTCATCCTTGCGGCATATGTTCAAGTTGCAATTGGTTTAATGATGAAAGTCACCCCGATTTTCGCTTACTTAGTCCAGAGCAAGAGTTGGAATCCGATGACGAAGGTATACTCGCAAAAAAAATTAAGAAGAAAACACAAATTTCAGTATCACAGATTCGTGACTTGAGTAGCTTTTTAAGTCTATCAAGTCATCGTAGTAGCGGTTTACGCGTCATACTTGTTCATCCAGCGGAAGCACTTAATATAACTTCTGCCAATGCGCTACTAAAAATGCTAGAAGAACCTTCCGAGGGGGTAGTTTTCATTCTTGTTGCACATCAATTACAGCGTTTATTACCCACAATTATTAGTCGCTGCCAAAAAATAAGTATGCCTATACCTGATGAAACTCAGTCACTGGCATGGCTTAATGAGCAGGGCGTACAAAACTCAAAGCAGCAACTTGCTTATTTGGATGGCTCGCCAATCAAGGTGCTTGCTGAGCAATTGCAATTCAGCCAATTAACCGAAGTTTGGCGCTTATTAGCCCTTGGTGAAAAACTGCCAGCACATATTGCAGCCACCGCGTTAATTGCAAGTTCTGTAGAAACTGGCATTATTGCACTGCAAAAGTGGATATATGATATTGTTGCAATTCGGTTAACGCAACAACCTCGATACCATACTGTGCATATAGGTGCTTTGCAAGTCTTGGCTGACAAGGTAAACTTGAGTAAATTGTTGCAATTGCAAAAGAAAGTTGATGCGTTGCGTAAGCTTACATTGCATCCATTGAACCATGAATTGCAAATGGAAAGCTTGCTAATAGAATACACCCGACTTTTTATGAGCCGAAAGCCCAGTTAAAGTGCAATATTTTAATCATCGAGAATACACTCGACAGGTAAAGGTAAACAATGGCTGAAGATTTAGCGGAAATTAATACAACTGCACCAAAACCAGGTGTTTTATCGCTTGCAATTAAAGAAAAAGCAGCTCTCTATGCTGCCTATATGTCCTACGTTAAGGGCGGTGGCTTGTTTATACCAACAAGTAAGCCGTTTAAAATAGGCGAAGAAGTATTTATGTTGTTAAGCTTAATTGATGATCCTGTGAAATTAAAGGTAGTAGGGCATGTTGTTTGGGTTACACCAACAGCACAATCAGGAAGACCGCAAGGCGTGGGCGTGCAATTTAGCGAAAAGGATGGGGGCTTAGAAGCGCGTAATAAAATTGAAGGCTTGCTTGGCAGCGCTTTGAAATCATCAAGACCCACACATACTATGTGATTTAGCTGCTTTTAAAGGATGGTTGTATCAACCTATTCTTTAGGCACAAGTCATATTCTGGATTTAAATTATCAAAAACAGACCTACACATTAATTTTTTTAAATCTACGATACTTCCCTATGCTTGTTGATTCACACTGTCATCTTAATTTCCCCGAACTTTTAGAAAATATGCCTGCCATCAAGCAAGCTATGCAAGATAATAAAGTTGGGTATGCATTATGCATTTCAGTGACTTTACCTGACTTTCCCCAGGTATTGGCATTGGCAGAAACTAACGATAACTTTTACGCCTCAGTTGGCGTGCATCCAGATTATGAAAATATTAAGGAGCCAACAGTAGAAGAGCTTTTAGTATTAGCAAAGCATCCAAAAGTGATTGCAATTGGAGAAACTGGTTTAGACTACTTTAGGCTCAAAGGAGATTTGGAATGGCAACGTACTCGTTTTCGTACGCATATTCGCGCCGCTATAGCCTGTGGCAAGCCGTTGGTTATTCATACGCGTAGTGCATCTGAAGATACCTTGCGCATCATGCGCGAGGAAAACGTGCAAAAAATAGGGGGGGTAATGCACTGTTTTACTGAAAACTTAGACGTTGCTTTACAGGCCATTGAGCTAGGTTTTTACATATCATTTTCTGGAATTGTTACTTTTAAAAATGCGCTGTTGATTAAAGAGGTGGCAAAACAAGTGCCTCTAGATAAAATATTGGTAGAAACCGATTCCCCGTATCTCGCACCTATGCCATATCGTGGTAAAACAAATCAACCTAGTTATGTTAAGCATGTCGCGGAAGAACTTGCAAAACTACGTGGTATTTCTTTTGAAGAAGTATCAGCAGCCACGACAAAAAATTTCTTTCGTTTATTTAAGCATGCAGTCTTGTTGCCTATCAAATGACATTAATAAACCTTAAGTCTGGTACTGCATGCAATTAACTATACTTGGTGTTGGTTCAAGTGCAGGAACACCCATGGTGGGATGCAGTTGTGATACTTGCATTTCCATTGACCCTCGAAATAATCGGACACGTTGTTCCAGTTTAATAGAATTGGATAGTGGAAAAGTGCTATTAATCGATACTGGACCAGATTTACGATTTCAGTCATTAAGAGAAAATATTTCGCATATTGATGCAGTGTTATACACACATACTCATGCTGATCATTTACATGGTATTGATGACTTACGTGGATTTTGTCAGATTCAACGTAGCCAAATTCCACTTTATGGTAGCCATGAGGCTATGGCACATATTGCCGATAAATTTTCTTACACATTACGTGAGCCAAGCGACTTTTGGGATTTACCTGTGCTGAAGGTAAATCCAATCAATGAACCATTTGATCTTTTTAATCAGATCATTATTCCAATTCCTCTTAAGCATGGCAATCATTTTATTTATGGTTATCGAATAGGAGATATAGCTTATCTCACTGACGTATCAAGTATTCCTGAAAGCTCATTGTTACTATTGCATGGGCTTAAATTGCTACTATTAGATTGCCTAAGATACAAAACTCACTTTACCCATATTAACTTGGAACAAAGCCTTCATTACGCGAGTCTAATACAAGCTCAATCAACTTATTTGATACATATGACACATGATTTAGAATACAACTTGTTAAGTGCAAGTTTGCCACCAGATGTGTATGTTGGATTTGATGGACTTAAATTAAAGGTTAATTAAGTCAGCGATAGCTTATGTTGAAGCGTTATAACCGTAGCAAGAAATTTTTCAATGTACCAGTTATGCTAAATCTAGGTTAAGTGAGATAATTATACTAACAGTAGGAGATTTATAAAATGCAATTTAACACGAAAGATATTATGAACAAAACAATGAAAAAATTATGCTTAGGATTATCAATTGCCATATTACTTTCTGCAACATCGGTTGTAGTTTATGCTGCAGGAAAAAAAGCGACATACACTGAGGATCAGTTTTTAAATACATTTAGTGGGAAGAGTAAAAAAATATTCACTACAAAGCTAGGCGCTCCCTTTAAGAAGGAGTTGTCTGTTAAGCCTCAGGGCGCTAGTAGCTTTCTGGGAGGAGTTGGAGCAGATGAGAAAAATTCAAAGCGCGTAAATGTTGAAATGTGGTATTACAAAAATATAGTTAATTACGATACTAAACGCACTTATAAAGAAACCGAAATTACTTTCGTGAATGATAAAGCTATGAACATTGCTTTTTTCAACAATAGATAAGTTCTTTACAAATATCAGAAGTGTATCTCAACAATAAAGCCAAGCTCAGAACTTGGCTTTATTGTTGCCTTATTTACTTCGTATAATGTATAGCGAATCAAATTCAATTTATGTGCTTTTGGTGTCTATTTAAAAAAATACAGCATTAAATTTCGTCTTGGTTATCAGCCGTTGAAGAATTTTCACCCTCCCTTCTTAAAAGCGGAGTTTGTAAAATCGTTAATATTCCGACCTTTTACGCGCTTGTTGTATCGGTTATAACCAAGCATAGGGCCACGTCTACCCATGACGATTTGAAACGGGTAATTAATGCGCCACAGCTTGCCAAACTTGGTGCCTTTAAGCTTTCCATCTATCAACATCTGACGAACACGCCTAGTTGATATATGAAGAGCCCTAGAAGCCAAGCCCACATTGACTGCAACCAGTTTTCCATCAAGTAAAAATTCACCATCCCTTGAAGGTTTTGGTGCGTCATAGTTTGAGACGGTATAGTTTTGAATCATTTTTAAACTCCAAGGTCTAGCACTGGCAATGGATACAGAGGTTTTGTTTTTCAGTGGATTTTGTCCCGTGGGACAAGAAGTGTGCATGTTATAAGACACGCACACCCCTTTAAACCCAAACCCAAAACCCTAAAACCGTCAGCAGGGCGCGCAACAAACTTCGAAGTGAATCGCCAGGTCAAAGCACGCGAATTTTTACAGCTAAGCACGATAGGGCGCTGGTCTACATGGGGGATAAATCCCCCATACCCCATAAAAAACCAATTTGGCTCGGTTTGGAGCGTTTTTAAGGTCTTAGTCATGCTTACCCCCTAACACCAACCTGAAAGGCGGTTTAAAGTCGATTATTTGCGCCTCTTGCTGTTTAGCTTTTCGACGTTCATAATCCGCATGCCAATAACGCGCCATCGTAAAGTAATGAGATATGTAGGTAAGTTCGTGTTGTCGGAAAGGCCTACCCACGGGAGACCAAAGGGTGTCACCTTTGATTTCCCAACCTTTCCAAGCATCGGGCAGCAATGCACCGTTGGCTAAGTAGCGCAGCAGCTTAAAAGCGGAATAGGGAATGCGGCTAGCACCGCTTTCCCAGTTCGCTACCGTTCTACTGGTTACCTGTAACAGCTTGGCAACCTCGTTTATGCTCAATCGGTTCATTATCCTAACTTCTCTAAATTGCTCGTTATCAATGGGCTTGAATGGCTTGCGCTTGTACTTTTTCCGCTTCACCAGCGTTTTTGACTAGGCACAATTTTGGCGGGCGGGTAAATCCACCATTGCTTAGTCAGAACATGTTTACGGGCACCAAGGATGCGACCTTGATTACAGAACTTGTAAAGCTGGCCGAGTGATAAGCCAGTGCTAAGAGCAAAACTGCGCAAGCTAACAGGCTCACATCTGGAAGATTGGGGCGCATGATTATTCATGATGCAGACCTAGGCATCTCTGTGGGTACGCAACGGCCGCGCTGACGCGCGGCCGTTGCGTCCCCACAGATCTGCTTAACCCAATTTTCGAAATGCTGCTTTTTTTCTTCAGGCGTGGGCTTCAGATGCTCGTACACAGCATCGAAGGTGCGTTTTAATATCGTGGGATGTGGATGTGCATAGCCGGACTCAAGAGCTAATATCTCTTGCTCCAGCATTTTTTCCAGCAGCTCTAACTGTGAGCGTGTGAACTGGACATTGAATAATACTTTTTGCGGTATAGCATTTGCCATTTTTGGCTCCTTTTGGAAGAGACCAAAAGCAGGGTTGAAAATGAATAACTATTCCGCAAAATAATATTACTTATTTCGTATAATGTATATTATGTAAAATCAACAATATACTCAAATCTAGCTCAACCTGCTCTTAATAAGATAATCAAAACTTAATTTACCTGCCCCGCCAAATAACAAGGGTAATAACATCAGAATATAAATTAAAGGTAACTTGTAATTACCAAAACCGTCGCCATTCTCATCAATAATACGGTAACCCTTAAGCAACTCACTTAAAGTGCTCCATTGTTCTGGCCAATGCACTGCAGAAATTGCGACGATAGTCAGTATGATTAATGACAGAGAGAAGAATCTTGTAGCTAACCCTAATGCCAATGCAAACGCACCAACAATTTCAAACAAAGTTGCAATCCCCCAGCTGATATCAGGTGGGAGTAAATTAAAGGGAAACGGAAAAGTTAAATCCGCAAACCAGTTGGTGCCATGCAATTTTTCAAAACCAGCCTCTCCAAATTCCCATGCAAGCACCAACCGTAAAAATAAGGATGGAATACTATCTGAGTAAGCATTAAGTTGGATTATGGTACTTTTGTAAAGATTGATACCCTTAGTTGCAACAGAACATATGTGCATTAAAATCTCCTTTAACATTTTTTGTGTAAGTTGAATCAAAAACTAGATCATTAAATTAAGTAAACTGTGTGTATTAGTCGAAGCAATGATTGATTACTTACAAATAATAAAGTATTGAGTAGCACCACCTTCTAATGGTAATGATTTACTAGAATTAAACATGAATACCAACTTTTCTAAGAATTGAATCTTTTTTGTAGTAGATTCTGATGGCTAGCAGTACGAATAAAATACTTGCGTATAGAAGTGGCTCGCGAATATCTTTTTTAACGAGCCACCAAAAATGTACGATGCCTAATATTGCGATAAAGTAGACTAGTTGATGTAGTTGTTTCCAACGATTGCGTAAAAGTCGCATCATTGCATTGTTTGAAGTTATGGCCAGTGGGATGGTTAAGACGAAGGCTAGAAAACCTACAAGTATGCGGGGGTGTTTAATGATGTCTTTGGATATATCTGACCAATTAAAAGAAAAATCAAGCCAAAGATAACTTGTGATGTGTAGGCTAGCATAAAAGAACATAAACAAACCTAGCATACGGCGTAGCTGAATTTGCCAGGTAAGTCCTGAAATTAGCCTAATTGGCGTTAAAGTTAAGGTAGCTAAAAGTATGAATAGCGCCCAAAAGCCAGTAGAGCGCTCAATAAACTCAATTGGGTTGGCAGATAGGCTATCTTGGAACCCCATCCAGACTAAGCGAGTTAAAGGAATTAAGCAAAGTAAGAATACAAAGGTTTTGATCCATGATATTTGCTTTTTGCTCGGTATTTTTTTTAAAAAACTTAACATATCAAATAACCTTGGGCGGTATGGCTTATTCTTAAAAGTTCTTACGTAGATCCAAACCCGCGTACATCTGCCCTACTTGCTCGGCGTAACCATTAAACATCTGTGTTTTAATTCGACCAGCAAATAAGCCGCCACCGATACGTCGCTCGGATGATTGCGTCCAACGAGGATGCTCTACGTTTGGGTTTACATTTGCATAAAAACCATACTCACTAGGACCAGCTTTCATCCAACTAGATACTGGCATCTTTTCAGTAAAACGAATTTTCACGATGCCTTTAATACCTTTAAAACCATATTTCCACGGCGTCACCAAACGCAGAGGCGCACCATTTTGATTTGGCAATTGCTCACCATATAAACCAACTGCCAATATGGTAAGTGGATGCATTGCTTCATCCATGCGTAAACCTTCTGTATATGGCCAATCTAGTACTTGTATATTTTGCCCAGGCATTTGCTGTTTGTCAGCCAATGAAATAAATTCTACATATTTTGCATTGCTGTTCGGTTCAGCCCATTTAATTAATTGTGCTAGAGGTAAGCCAATCCAAGGAATCACCATCGACCAACCTTCAACACAGCGCATGCGATAAATACGCTCTTCTAGAGGAGCTAGCTTGTAGATATCTTCAATGCTGATCGTTTTATTTTTTTTAACTTCACCTTCAATACTGACTGTCCAGGGATGCGGTTTAAAGAGCTTAGCATTGATTGCAGGCTCGTTTTTATCAGTACCAAATTCATAGTAATTATTATAGGTGGTGACGTCTTCATAAGTCGTCAATTTTTCACCTGCGCCATAGCTAGTTTTATTATAGCCAGATATTTTTTGGTGTGAGCTGAATGCAGATTTCTTTGCTATTGCAGGTGCATTTGCACGCCCTATTAGCCTGCCAGCACCTTCGGTCGTACCAGAGCTTACTGTGGCGGCTTTAATCGGGTTGCTCAATAGAGCGGCAGTGCCAGCTATTAAGCCTAAGCCAGCTTTTTGAATAAAGTCACGTCGATTATCAAACACCTCTTTAGGTGTAATTTCTGAAGGTGAAATGTCTGATTTAGCTTGAATGATCATGGCTACTCTTAAGTGTTAAAGAACAATGAAGTATTGCTCGTGACGGTTAGTCGCTATCTTTTACAATTCCTTACAATGCTTTAATACAAATTCTTGGTTTTAAAATAAACTCTTGGTTTCTTGATTAATTTCTTCATCTAGCGATTTATCTTGTGCGTCTTTTGCGATAGATTTCGCATATTCAATCAATGCATTAGCGGCTGGAATGTCACCTGTAGCTACTTTAACTTTAGCTAAAACGACACTTGCTTTTGCTTCATAGTAAGCACCGCCCTGCTCTTTTGCTAATTTAATGATTTTATTGAGCGTATTTTCTGCACTAATATAATTTTTATTAAGTAGCTGATAGCGCCCAAGCTCAATGCTAGTATGGGCAAGTTGATCTAAAGTGCCTACAGCTGCATGCATCATATACGCTTTAATTTGATACTCCAGCGCCGAATCATGCAGGTTCATATTGTGATAAGTTAAAGCAATTGCTTCATAACTCTCGCCACGTTCATTATCATTCGCAGCTAGTTTGCTACTTACAATAAAAGACTCTAGTGCTCGCGTTAGCTGGTTTCCCTCAAAGTAAACGTTACCAATAGCCTTATGACCAACTCGCTCAAATGCTTGGTTTTTAGCCGCTTTTGCGTTTAAAATTGTTTGCTTGTAACTATCAATCGACGATTCAGATTGCTTGAGAGACCTGTAAGTATTACCAATGAGTAATGTAGCAATTGTTTTATCAAAAGCATCAGAGGACTGCACTTCAGCTGATTTAAAAGCAGTTAACGCAGCATCAAAGTCACCTTTAGCAGCAAGTGCGCGCCCTTGGCAAACGAGCACATCTTTATCATTTTTATTGCCGATCAATGCATGATCAGCTTGCGACAGCGCAAGGGTTAAATCACCTTTTTCAAGCGCTTGGTTACAAGCGATAGCTTCTATATTTTTCGCATAAACATTGTTTATAAACAAGTAAATAACAATTGAACTTAAAGTAACTTGTAATTTCATTAATAGATTCTCATCTTTAGATTTTATTGTTGAATTGCATACGTGCTTAACTAAAAGCTACTTACATATACTCAGCCCAATTTTCTATACTACCGCTTTTAGCGAAGAAAAAAGGATTTAACAAAGAGTGTTTGCTGTTGTAGCGAATGGTATCTCCTATCTGATCAACAACGTCACCACCAGCCTCTTTCAATACACAATGCGCCGCTGCGGTGTCCCACTCCGAGGTAGGTCCAAGTCTTGGATAGACATCAGCCAAACCCTCTGCCACTAAACAAATTTTTAGAGAGCTCCCCATACTAATAAGTTCAGGAGTAACACCTGTACTAGTTGTTAGATTTCGCATGAAATTTTGCATTTTTTCATCAGAATGCGAGCGGCTACCTGCAATAATTAGCTGTTTTAGATTTAATAACCGAGTGTGAATTTGTAATGCAGCATTAGAGCCAGTCTGCTTGAAAGCGCCATGTGTATGGCTTGCGAAATACAGCACCTCAGTTACTGGAGCATACACTACCCCTAACACAGGTTTTTGCCCATCAATTAAAGCAATGTTGACGGTAAACTCACCGTTACGCTTCACAAACTCACGCGTACCGTCCAGCGGGTCTATCAGCCAGTATTGTTGCCACTCTTTACGTTTTTCATAATCAATTGCTTCAGACTCTTCAGAAAGAATCGGAATATGCGGCGTAAGCCTGCACAAAGCTGTCACTATTACATGATGTGCGGCTAGGTCTGCCTGTGTCAGCGGTGAATTATCACCCTTTTTGACTACATTAAAATCCGTTGAATACACTTGCATAATGGCCGTGCCAGCAGTCTTTGCAATCGCTATGACTTGCTCTAGGTGTTGATGATAATTTTGGTTATTCAAGACAGGACACCAATAATCAATTCAATCAACAACTTAAGCTAAAAGCTCAAGTAATCCAGTTTCATCCAAAATAGTTAAACCAAGCTCCTGAGCCTTATCCAGTTTGCTTCCTGCATCATTGCCTGCAATCACATAATCCGTTTTTTTAGAAACGCTACCGCTCACTTTCCCGCCAGCAGCTTCTACCATTTCTTTGGCATCATCACGTGATAAGTTAGGTAAAGTGCCAGTCAGCACAAAAGTTTTACCTATAAGATTACCTGTCGCTAGTTGCTTTCCATTGGTTTCCGGCCAAGTAATTCCGGCTTCTAGCAGCTCTGTAATCACGGTTTGGTTGTGAATTTCAGAAAAAAAGTTGGTAATAGACTCTGCGACCACAGGACCAACATCATTCACCGTTAATAATTCATCCGAACCGGCCCACATTAACTCTGGTAAGTTGCCGAAATGTTTAGCCAGGTCTTTAGCCGTAGCCTCACCCACATTACGCATACCTAGCGCGTAAATAAAGCGTGCTAGTGTTGTTGACTTGCTGCTTTGTAGCGCATCAAGAATGTTTTGCGCAGACTTTGTGGCCATGCGCTCCAGATTGCTCAAAGTAGTCAAATCAAGTTTGTAAATATCCGCTAAGGTATGTACCAGGTTAGCTTCAACTAATTGATCGACCAATTTTTCGCCTAAACCTTCAATATCCATGGCACGACGTGATGCGTAATGAATAATGGCCTGCTTACGCTGTGCAGGACAAAACAAACCGCCAGTGCAGCGCGCGACAGCTTCTTCGGCCTGTTTTAGAATATGCGAACCGCATTCTGGGCAAACTGTGGGCATTTCAAAACGACGTGCGTTTGCAGGTCGGCGCTCAGTAAGTACATTTACTACTTCCGGTATCACATCTCCTGCCCTACGCACACTGACGGTATCGCCAATATGTACATCCTTACGGCGTATTTCATCTTCATTATGCAGCGTAGCATTCGTTACCGTCACGCCGCCTACAAATACTGGAGCTAACCTTGCAACAGGCGTAATTGCACCAGTACGCCCTACTTGTACGGTAATATCTTCTACCAACGTGAGTGCTTCTTGAGCAGGAAACTTATGTGCGATTGCCCAACGCGGTGCGCGCGACACAAATCCTAGTTCATTCTGCTGATTGAACTGATTAACTTTATACACCACACCATCAATATCAAATGGCAATTTGTTGCGTGCTTGACCTATTTTTTGATAGTAATCAAGCAAGCCAGACAGACCCAACACGACCTTACGTTCCTTACTGACAGGAAAATGTAAGCCATCAAGATAGTCCATCGCCATACTGTGGCTAGAGAGTGAAGGTATACCTTCAGAAGCGCCCAAACCGTAAGCAAAAAAACTTAAGTGTCGTGTTGCTGTGATTTTTGCATCTAACTGACGCAGACTGCCCGCAGCCGCATTGCGTGGATTGGCGAACTGTTTTTCACCTTTATTTAACTGTGTTTGATTGAGCTTCTCAAATTCACGCTTAAACATAAATACTTCGCCACGCACTTCAAGTAACTTCGGTGGCTGCTGACAACCCAGACGCATCGGAATAGCGCGCAAGGTGCGTAAATTATGTGTGACATCTTCACCCGTATAACCATCGCCGCGCGTAGCGCCTTGGATAAAAATACCATGCTCATAAGTCAGGGTAATTGCTAAGCCATCAAATTTCGGCTCAACGGCATATTCAATTTGATCTTTTCCTAATGCTTCGCGAATGCGCTTATCAAAAGCTTCAAGTTCGCTATCCTCAAAAGCATTATTGAGAGACAACATGGCCTGTCTATGTGTAATGCTATTGAATGCATTGGCTGCAGAACCACTGACACGTTGGGTCGGCGATTCTGATGTAATAAGTTCTGGATGTGATTTTTCTAGGTCTTGCAACTCGCGATATACTTTATCGTATTCACTATCTGGCACTGAAGGCGCATCCAGTACGTAGTATTCATAATCATATGTTGCAAGCAATTGACGTAACTTGATACAGCGAAATTCTATATTGGCCGATTCTGTTGCAATTAACGGTAAATCACTAAAATCAAGGCCTTGTTGCCCAGTACTACGCGTCATTTAAGTGAATAACCTATGCGCACTATCCGAACCAGGTACAATTCCACGCACCAACATAGTAGACTGAATGACTTTGAGTTGCTGGCGAATTTTCTCAATTTGCATATCCCCCAACACTTTATTGTTATCATCCACTAGAACCGCATTTAAGCCAATTTCCATTTGTCTGGCAACTTGCACCATGTGGCCAAATGCTTCAGTACATTGTTTTACATGTGGAATATCCAGCTGAAACGTCACACCCTTTACGACAGAACTTCTTAGCATCTCTGGATTAAAAGGGTTGCCATCACGATTAAAAATGACGAATGACGGTGTAGTCGCAACATCTTTAAAAAATTTAAAAGCACCATCATCACTTAGCGTCAAGCCTTGCGCTTCGGCAAGACCTCTTAATTTAGTGCCAGTGAATGGGCCATTTTCTCCGTGTGCCAAATGAAAACCTATGGTTTTATCAACCTCAATACAAAACGCGTCTAAGGTATTAGCCTTGGTAAGTGCATCGCCAGCGCCTTGCCATTCAACATGTCCATTAATGTCTAAGCCAAAAGTTTCAACAGCCAATTGAAAACGATTTAAGGTATTACGCGATACAGGCCCGCCACGATCCGCTAACTGCATGCTGCAAGCCACTCTAGATATTTGTCGTTGATGTGCTTCAGGATTTGATGCAAGCTCCTCTAGGAGATGCCATAGATTGTTAGCATCTAATACATGCACAAATACTGGCTTATCAAAGCCTGTAAATAGCCCTGTTAGCGTATTGTTGAGAACAATTACTGAAGTTTCTGCTGCTAAGTATAGCAAAGCAGTTAAATCTATTTGGCCATGTAACATAGTGGGCAAGCTCACCATAGGCTCTAAAACAGCGGCTAGATTCTCACCTTCAGCTTCAATTTTTGAAGTGGGTTTTAGCGCCTCATCAAATATCTCTTTAAAGCTCTGTAGTTGTGCGACATTAGCATGACTATTTGCATTCATCTCGACACTTGATTTACCAATACCTGGATTTTCAAGACCTAGTTTATCAACAGCTAGCTTCGCATCAGTTTCACTTGCATGCTGTCGATCCAACTGAGTGTTGACAAGTTGGTCGTATGCACTATCAATTGATACTTCTTGCAACGCTTCGTCATAGTTTTTGGTTTTATTAAACTCAAAACTTTGAGGAAGCTTAACAAAACGGTCTGTACTTTGAGTGTTTTGTTCAAGAGTGTTTACTGCGGAAATGTTTACTATGGAAGGATTTTCTCGGAATGTTGTTGATTGTGTTTCTGTAGCAATTTCTGACTTTTCAATTTCAAATGGTGCATTATCAATAGAAAAATGACTTGTGGCGCGATTGTCTAAAGTGTCATATCTCTTGCTCACGTCTAACGATGGCTCGTCAAATAATTGCTGATCTAATAATGAATCGTCAAGCAAAGCATCTCGCTTTAACTGCGAGAAACTACTTTCCACTTGGCGGTGAAAACGTCTTTCTTGCCACCAATTAATAATAAGCACTGTCACTATAATCAGTGCCCCAATGGCTATTAATGCTATTTGCAAATCACTCATTTAAGCTTAACTCTCAAAATTTTTGTCTTTCCACTTGTCTGGCTGATATTCAAGTTGTTACTTCATCCAACATACGCACAGCAGCCTCCATATCCACATCCACAATACGAGATACGCCAGACTCTTGCATAGTAACACCGATCAATTGCTGCGCCATTTCCATGGTTATTTTATTATGACTTACGTATAAAAACTGCGTCTTTTCGGACATTTTTTTCACCATCGCACAAAAACGCTCCGTGTTACTGTCATCCAATGGTGCATCAACCTCATCCATTAGACAGAATGGCGCTGGATTTAGTCTAAATAATGCAAAAACAAGAGCTAGCGCTGTTAATGCTTTTTCACCACCAGACAACAAATGTATCGTACTGTTTTTCTTACCTGGAGGTTGCGCAAATACTTGCATTCCCGTATCTAAAATCTCTTCACCTAACAGTTCTAGTCTAGCTTGCCCGCCACCAAACAGCGTTGCAAATAACTCACCAAAATGACGGTTTGCTTCATCAAAAGTGGCTTGTAAACGCCCTCTTGTTTCCTTATCTATCTTACGTATTGCATCTTCAAGGGTATTGCTAGCCTCATTTAAATCTGCAGATTGGCTGTCTAAATACTGCTTGCGCGTTTGTTCCGTTTCCAGCTCTTGAATCGCCGCTAAATTTACTGCGCCCAGTGTATCTAAATCAAGTGCAAGTTGATCTCTCTTTTTCTCCAAATCAATCACTTTAAGTCTATTTTCAGGGCCTTCTAAAGCTACGAGGTGCTGCGTAAGCTCCGATTGAGTTAGGTTGGAAGCTGTTAGCTCAGCTTGGCATTGTTCAAAATGTAAGCGAGCCTCTTGCTCGGCTAAACGACTTATCTCTAATTTATCACGAAGTGGATGCAATAATTGTTCATTTTGCATACGGGTGCGTTCTTGTTGTAGTAAAGCTAATTCGGCTTCACTCATCGCATTGCGTGCTGTGGTCAATGACTGTTCACATAGTTGTTTATGATTTAATGCAGCCTCTAAGTTTGCTTTCAATGCTTCCATTTTCGTCGCTGACAATGTGGCGTCTACCTCATTGCAACGCAATTTAAGGCTAATATTTTCTTCATGTAAATGATTAATTTTAATATTTAATTCATTGATATTATTATTATTTAATTTTAAATTAAAGTTTTTTTCTTGATGCGAGCGCTCTGCGGATTGCAATTGGTTACGTGCTTCATTGAAAGCAATCTCAGCTTTTTTCTTACTGGTTTCTGTGACACTTTTATCGTTTTGTAATTGCGCTAAATTTTGAGATATTTCAACAACCAGGGCTTCTTTGAGCGTAATTTCAGCATTTAACTTCAATAACTTCTCATTGGATAACGTGCAATCACTTTGCAAGTTTTTTTGCCGTTGTAGATTGTTCAATTGTGTTTGTTTAAGCTGTTGCAGCGCTAAATTAAGTTGATGCGCTTGCTGAGTTGCATCCTTAAGTTGCAGGCCATGCGATTGCTGTTCTGCACGAAGTATTTGCAAATCATGTTCTAATGCTGCCACTTGCCCGTACGCTTCTGACACGCTTAGCTGTAAATCTGGCACTTGTTTTTGCAAGCCTTCTAATTGTGCTTGCCTATCCAATACGCCATGCAGTAGCGATTGCGCGCCAAAATACGTAACACTATGCTTGGTGTAAATATCACCCTGCTTATTTACCAAATATTCACCGCTTGCCAGCACTTGACTTGCAGCGACTGCATCTGCGTCATCCTCAAGCACATAGGCGCCTGCCAACCAGTCAAAAAGCACTGCTTGCTGCTTAGATTCTATCGTTTCCAGCATGGAATATAACGAATTTTTCCCATACGCAATATTGTCTTGAATTTTATCAGTGGCTTTTATGGTGCTTGCATCTATCGCTAAGGTCAATGCGCTAGGTGAGCGGCTACCTACATGGAATTCTGCAATGGTCAGCGCATTCAATCTTGCACCTAAAGCGGCCTCTAATGCAGTTCCCCAGCCTTTTTTAACGCTAACTGTTTGCCATATTCTAGTATCGCTCTCTAAACCAGCATTTTTCAGCCAAGCGATTAAAGTAGCCTCATTATTACCATTTTTCATGGTGTGCTGAATCTTTGCCAGTGCACTAATTTCAGCTTCTCGTAAATGCAATTCGCGCTGTGCAGTTAAATGTAAATCTCTATGCGCTTTAAGCGCAATAGTCAGTGCTTGTTCTTTTTTCTGGCTTTCAACAGAACGGCCTTCTAAATCAGCAATATTGGACTCGGATACTAATAACAGCGCCCGACTTTCTTCAAGCGCACTATCTGGCGTTACTTGAACACTGCTCAAACTTTTCTGCAAGCGCTGCAAATGCTCAGTAGTTTCTGTCACGGCTCTCTTAACATGTCCGATATTTGCTTGCTCTAAGCGCAGGCGTTGCTCTGCATTCAATAATGCAGATTGACTGACTTGAAACGCAGCCAACGCAGCTTGAAGCTGTTGAGATAACATTGGAACCGCTTCTCTAGCAACTTTATTCGCTTGTTCTGATACCGTAAAGTCAGCGTTTGCCAACTGCAATTCTACTTGCGCACTTAATAAAGTGGTTTCAAAATTGCTCAGCTGCATGGTGTTTTTATCTAATTGCGCGTTCAGTTGCTGAAGTTGCTGTTGCATACGCTCACGTGCCTCAGTGGTGTTTTTAACCTGATTCTCAAGATTAGAAACTTCAGCGTTTGCTTCGTAGTAGCTAGTTTGCGATTGATTTACAGCCTCTGTTGCCGTGAAATTTTGTTGACGAGCAAGTTCCAATACACTTTCATTACTGCGCAAATTAGCCATTTGTGCTTCAAGTTCATTGACCAGCTTTTCAACTTGTCGTTGCGCTTTCTCCCATTGCGCACTAGCATCACGTTTTCTCAAGAGCCACACCTGGCCTTTAGTGATATTCAGCGCCATTTGCAATCGATGATATTGCTCAGCCACAACGGCTTGGGATTGCAACCGTGCAATTTGCTTATCCAACTCACGAAGAATATCTTGCACTCTGGTTAAGTTTTCACGCGTATCACGTAAGCGCAATTCAGTTTCACGGCGCCGTTCTTTGTATTTACTAATACCTGCAGCTTCTTCTAAAAAAATACGTAGCTCTTCAGGCTTGGCTTCAACGATGCGATTGATGGTATTTTGGCCGATAATGGCGTATGCACGGCCGCCTAAGCCTGTGCCTAGAAATAAATCAGCCACATCACGACGGCGCACAACGGTATTGTTTATATAGTAGGTAGAACCTTTGTCGCGCTCAATCACGCGTTTTACTGAAATCTCAGCGTATTGACTCCATTCACCCGTAGCGCCACCCAAACTATTATCAAATACCAGCTCAACACTGGCGCGCGAGATTGGCTTGCGATTTCCAGAGCCATTAAAAATCACAGCATCCATGCTATCGCCACGCATTTCTTTGGCTGAAGATTCGCCCAACACCCAGCGCACAGACTCCATCACATTGGATTTTCCGCATCCGTTAGGCCCAACCACACCCACGCGTTGACCATGAATGTGCAACGTCGTTGAATCAACAAACGATTTGAAACCGGCAAGTTTTAAGTGAGTTAAACGCAAATTGAATTTTTAATTTTGAGTTTTCATTAGAGCGTTATAATAACGTTTTTTTCGTTAAGATGCCTTATGTCTAATACTACTTTAGGTGCAAAACCAACAGCACAAGCTTCTAAAACACTAGAAACATTTGAAAATCCAAATCAAACAAGAGATTTTCATATCCATATGGAAATTCCTGAGTTTACTTGTCTGTGCCCCAAAACTGGGCAACCTGATTTTGCAGTGATTTATTTAGATTATATTCCAGATCAAACCTGTGTTGAACTTAAAAGCTTAAAGCTATATATGTGGTCATTCCGCGATGAAGGCTGCTTTCATGAAGCCGTAACTAACAGTATATTAGATGACTTGGTGGCAGCGACGCAGCCAAAATTTATGCGCGTCACTGCAAAATTTTATGTACGTGGCGGTGTTTTTACCAATGTTGTTGCTGAACATCGCAAAGCGGGTTGGCAACCATTACCACGTGTTGATTTAACGCCGTTTGAAAGCCAATCAAACATCAGAGGTTAAATTCAGCAGATTCTTGCGAAGAAAGAACTGGTAATAATCATGGAAAAATCATTGACAATCAACTTGCCCATCTTTATTATGGCGCCTCGCTGATTGTTGATGTAACCAATTGCGAGAAGATGGTGGTACGGGGGTATAGCTCAGCTGGGAGAGCGCTTGCATGGCATGCAAGAGGTCAGCGGTTCGATCCCGCTTATCTCCACCAAAATAGCTTAGAGATTTTAGCGTTTTGTAGTAATATGTCGCATTTGTAATTTAGCTTTATAAATTCTTAGGTCCCCATCGTCTAGAGGCCTAGGACACCTCCCTTTCACGGAGGCGACCCGGGTTCGAATCCCGGTGGGGACGCCAATTTATTTGGCAAAATTAAGCACTTTAAAATTTATTTTCTGATATTTAAGTGTCTTTATTCTTAAATAATAGTAAATTAAACCAATGTAGCCAGCACATCCTAAATGATGTTCTGGTTTTTTCATTTTAAGCGCACTAATAACGTCTATAACATCAGGTCCAACATGAGTTCAGCAACCAATATCGCACTGAAAGTTCCTTTCAATGAAAAAGATCAAGCTAAGGCACTGGGCGCACGCTGGAATGCCGAATCAAAGCATTGGTATGTGCCGCAAGGCATTGATGCAGCACCATTTCAAAAGTGGTTTAGTGATTCAGTCTTACCGGTTACTTCTGCTAAAGTCACGCCGATGTCAAACACAAAACTGGTGAACAATGCTACAACACAGTCGGTTGATGTCGATATGGACGCAATTAACGCAAAGTTGCGCGATGCTTACGAGACACGCGATAGTAATGAATTTAATTAATAAAAATCAAATACCACGCTTTAAATGCGCCTGCTCAGGGCAATGCTTTAGCTATCAAGCCACTTTACTATTGCCATTACAATCATTGGCGCATCATTACACTGATGATGTACTTTGTTTTTGATACACATTGTTTCTTTAGGTTAAATTAATTGTATGATCTAAGAAAAAATCTGTTGGATTTAACATATATCAATTCTAAATATTATTAATGTTGTAGCATGTGAACTATTTTACATAAATTCCAAAAGCCTAGGAAAATTATTAAATGCCTAAGTTTAATGCTATAAAGAACCATCAAACACTGATTAAAAGCTTGCAGGATTTTATTGTCACGCTTGTTGCGGCATTATTACTATCATTATTTACCAGTGGCATTGCGCTGGCACTTACAGCAGACAATCAATCCAATATCATCAAATCAGCACCCACTGTCATTCAAGGTGAAAATGACACGCTGGTTATCGGTAGTGAGCAAGACTATCCGCCGTTTTCTACAGGGTTGACTGATGCCACTGCAGGTGGCTTTACTGTCGAATTATGGAAAGCAGTTGCGCATGAAATGGGTTTGAAATACAGCCTCCGTGTGCGCCCTTTCAATGACCTTCTTAACGAGTTTAAGGCGGGCAAGATTGATGTGTTGATTAACCTCAATATAGTTGATGAGCTTAATTCTTACGCTGACTTTTCTGTACCGCATGCAATTGTTCAAGGTGGTATCTTTGTACGTGAGAGTGATTCTAACATTCGTTCACAGGCTGACTTTTCGGGAAAATCCATAATCATGATAGCAGCCGATGTGGAGGATAAGTATGCCAAATCTATCAAGTTAGGTAAGCAACTAATATTGGTAAAAAAAGCAGAGGATGGCCTGCGTTTACTGGCCTCTGGAAAGCATGACGCCATGTTGCTTAGTAAAGTCGTTGGCATACAAATCTTGCAAGATAAAAATATTACTAATATTAAACTGCTTAAAGAAAATGCAGGATTTACGCAAAAGTTTGCGTTTGCAGTACATGAAGGCCATTCGGAGTTATTAAGCAAGATAAACGAAGGACTGGCGCTCAGCAAAGCCAACGGCACTTATGATGCACTTTACGAAAAGTGGTTTGGCATCTATGAGGCTAAAACGCTAGGCTTGCGCGACATGCTTAAATACTTAGCACCGCTTTTAATCCTATTTTTAGGTTTAGCTCAATATGGTATCTATCGCCGAAACATGGAGCGAAATGCCGCACAAAAAGCATTGCATGAAAGTGAAGCGCATTTACGCTTAAGCCAAATAAGTGGTGGCATTGGTACCTGGGAGGCCGATTTAGTTAACCATGCGCAAAAATGGTCAGAAAATTGCACTGCATTACTTGGTTTTACCACTCCAAAAAATCCCACATGGGATGACTTTATCAGTTTAGTGCATCCGCAAGACCGACAAACCATTATCGATGTAACGCAATTGCATATTGAGCATGGCACGCCCTATGATGTGGAGTATCGAATAATTACTCCTGCTGGAGAATGTCGTTGGGTACGTTCTACTGGGCAAGTAGAACGTGATGCAACTGGAAAACCTATTATTATGCGCGGTATCGCGCAAGATATTCAAGTACGTAAGCTGGCTGAACAAGCCCTACAAAAAAGTGAACATACGCTTTCTGAAGTGTTAGAAAACGTTGACTCTTACATTTATCTTAAAGATATCCAGGGCCGCTATTTGTACGCGAATGCTAAAGTTTGCCAGCTATTTGGCACGACCATTGAAGCGATTGTGGGGCGTGGCGACGAGCAGTTCTTTGATGCAGAAACCACCGAGAAAATACGCGTTAACGACAACCAAGTATTATTGGAAGGCAAAATAGTAAGAGCTGAAGAAACTAATCTGACGATTAAACATGGCGTGCCGACCACTTATTTATCGGTCAAATTGCCATTACGTAATGATGCGGGTGAAATCTATGCACTATGCGGCATTTCGACTGAGATTACTGACATTAAACTGCTAGAGATTCAGTTATTTAAAAACAATTCCTTACTACAATCCACATTGGAATCTACCAATGACGCCATTTTAGTGGTTGATTTGAATAACACTTGGATGCTACACAATCAAAAATTTGTAGACTTGTGGCAAATCAATGATGATGTCATTAAGAATAAAGATGACGGTGCAGCATTGTCATCTGTACTAGAACAATTAGTAGATGCTGATACTTTTATTAGCAAGGTTCGCGAGTTATATTCAAGCCCAGAAGCTAGCTCATTTGACACGCTAAAATTTAAGAACGGTAAAATTGTTGAGCGGTATTCAATACCACAATTTGCTGAGGGTAAAGTTGTAGGCCGAGTGTGGAGTTTTCGCGATGTGACTGAAAGAAAACATTCCGAAGATATGCTGCAAAAAAGTGAAGCGCGTTTAGCATCGCTCTTTAGTAATATGACGAATGGCTTTGCTTTGCATGAGGTTATTCGTAATACCTCTGGTCAAGTTATTGATTATCGTTTTTTAGAAGTTAATCCTGCGTTTGAAACAATGACCGGCATTTCACGTGAACAATGGATTGGACAACGCGTCAAAGAAGTATTGCCAAGCATTGAGGAAGACTTCTGGATTGATAGTTATGCACAAGTAGTCAACACAGGCGAGGCTGCAACTTTTGAGAAATATTCGCACGAGCTTGGTCTTTGGTTCAGGGTTTATGCTTACCGACCTGTCGCAGAGCATTTTGCTGTCATCGTTGAAGATATTACTGAACGTAAACTGGCTGAAGAAAAACTGATTAAAAGCGAAGGTTTTTCTCGCGCCATCATTGAAGCATCCTCCGTACCTTTTGCCTTGAACGATGATGCTGGTAACATTACTTACCTAAATAAGGCTTTTGTAGAAATTTTTGGCTACAACCGAAGCGACATCCCTACCCTTGCGGACTGGTGGCCATTGGCTTACCCAGACCCAGAATATCGCCAACAGATTTTTGACAATTGGCAAAACAATATGGAAGAAGCGCAACGCACTAAGACGCCATTTGAGCCACTAGAAATCAACATTCAATGTAAAGATGGTTCACTTCGCACGACAATCTGCAGTGCAGCAGATTTAGAAGGCGACTTTTTTGGCTCGCACTTAGTATCACTAGTGGATATTACAGAACGTAAAAAAACTGAACATGCGTTAATAGAAAGTGAGTTACGCTGGAAATTCGCTATAGAAGGTGCTGGCGATGGCGTATGGGATTGGAATCCAATCACAGATGAAGCGCATTTCTCAAAACGTTGGAAAGAAGTGATTGGCTATAGCGAACATGAATTTCCAAACGTTGGAGCTGCTTGGGTGGCGCATCTGCATCCTGATGATAAAGATCGCGTGTTATCTGCCATTGGAGAGTATATTGCAGGCGAACGTCCGAGCTATGAAGCTGAGTTTCGTATGCGCTGTAAAGATGATTCGTATGTGTGGATATTAGCACGGGGAATGGTAGTTAGCCGCGATGTGAATGGCGCGCCAACGCAAATCATTGGCACACATCATGATATTACTTCACGTAAAAATGAACAAATTGAACTCATACAAAAACAGGCTGAACTCACTTCATCTCAAGCGCAACTGATGGCACAGAATGAAAATCTGCTCAAATTGCAAATCATCCTACAAGAAACCCGTGATCGCTATATTGACCTATATGAATTTGCCCCTATCGGCTACTTGGCTATTAGTAATCACGGCATGATTTCGGAGATCAATTGGAAGGCGACCGGATTTTTTGGCCTGCATCGAAACGAGCTGAATGGCCACCGCTTTGAAGAATTTGTTGCAGATAATGAAAAGCAACGCTGGCAACGCATGTTTTCTAGTACCAGAAATTTAATCAGCGGTGAGGATACAAATTTTGATTTAAAGATTACACACAAAGACGGCTCTATTCTTGACGTTAATTTGACTTGCCTGCGCATGGATGATGCTGATGATGAGCCAATGTTAAGAATATCAATGGTTAATGTGAGCCAGCTTAAAATTGTAGAAAGCAAGCTTATAAGTAGTGAAGCATATTTACGAAATATTATTGATAACGAACCCGAGAGCATAAAAATTGTAGATGCAAAAGGCAATTTAAAACAAATTAACCCATCGGGTTTAGCGATGCTGGAAGCTAAAACCTTCGAGCAGGTCGCGAGCATTCCCTTAGCTGACTTTATTGTTACAAGGGATAAAAAAGCCTTTCTTGATTTGCATAAACACGTGATATCTGGCGAAAAGATGCAATTGCAATATGAAATAATTGGTCTTAAAGGTGCGCGCCGCTGGGTCGATACCCATGCGGTGCCCATGAGCGAGAATGGCGTAAAACTAGTGTTAGCCGTTACTCGTGATATTACAAAGCAAAAACTGGCAGAACAACAAAATGAAATATTGCTCGCCGAGCAAGCAGCGATGTTGGATAACAAGTTGGTGGGCATTGCCAAGGTGCGTGATAGAAAAATTTTATGGACTAACATAGCCTTTGAATTGATGTTTGGTTATAGCCATGAAGATCTCCTTGCCATGCCTACACGACAACTGTACGTGGATGAAGAAACCTATCAAGCTGTTAGCCGATCTTACGCAGAAATTGAAAAGCATAGTGTTGTGCGCGGTCAATATGAATTTATGCGCAAAGATGGTAAGTACATTTGGTTAAACTTGAGTGGAGCCATGCTCAATAAAGATCAAGGTGAATCAATTTGGACGTTTGTTGATGTAACAAGCCAAAAGCAGGCAGAAATAGCGTCTACTGCGGCTCACAACTTACTAGAAATTATCATAGATAAAACGCCAGCACGTATTTTCTGGAAAGATAAAGATTTACGATATTTAGGTTGTAATACTATTTTTGCTAACGATGCAGGAAAAGCTTCTTCGCTTGATATTGTCGGCAAAAATGATTTTGAGCTTAGCTGGGCAGCGCAAGCTGAACTGTATCAAGCAGATGATAGTGCTGTAATGGCATCTGGTATAGCTAAGATTGGCTATGAAGAGCCGCAAACGACACCGCAGGGTAACACCATGTGGTGCCGCACTTCTAAAATTCCACTGATGAATAATCAAAATGAAGTATTTGGTATTCTGGGGATGTATGAAGATATTACTGAACGTAAACTAGCAGAAAAAGAGCTTAGTATTGCCGCCACAGCCTTTGAATCACAAGAAGGTATGATGGTGACGGATGCCAACAATGTGATTGTCAAAGTCAATCAGGCTTTTTCTGCGATTACTGGTTACTCCTCTGAAGATGCTGTTGGTCAATACCCTAGCTTGCTCAGTTCAGGGAGGCATGATGCCGATTTTTATAAAGCCATGTGGAAAGATATTAAAGACACTGGCACTTGGCAAGGTGGGGTTTGGAATAAGCGTAAGAGTGGTGAAGTATACCCTCAGCAATTGTGCGTTACCGTGGTTAAAGATAGTCTTGGCGTAGTTAGCAATTATGTTGCAACGCTAACTGATATTACGATGAGTAAGATTGCCGCTGAAGAGATTCAGCGTTTAGCGTTCTATGACCCTTTAACACATTTACCTAATCGTCGATTATTGGTCGATAGACTTAATCAAGCAATAGTTGCTAGTGCGCGCAATGGCGTTGGCGGTGCCTTGCTGTTTATTGACCTAGACCATTTTAAAACACTTAACGATAGCCTAGGTCATGATATTGGTGACTTACTGCTGCAACAAGTAGCAGAACGCCTGATTAGCTGTGTGCGAGAAGGCGATACTGTTTCGCGCTTAGGTGGTGATGAATTTGTGGTGATGCTAGAGCATCTCAGTACGCAAGCCATAGAGGCCGCAGCACAAGCTGAAGGTGTTGCTGAAAAAATACTGACTGCACTCAATAAGCCGTTTAACTTAGCTGAGCATGAATACCATAATACAGCAAGTATAGGTATAGCACTTTTTAATGACCAGAGTCAGTCTCAGGAAGATTTGTTAAAACATGCGGATATTGCTATGTATCAGGCTAAAAAAACTGGTCGTAACGCCTTATGTTTCTTTGACCCTAAAATGCAGGATGCAATCCGCGCACGCATGTCGTTAGAGAATGATTTACGCAAAGCTCTGAAGAAAAAAGAATTTCAACTGCATTATCAGATTCAAGTAAATGGCGCTGGTCAAGCCTTAGGCGCAGAAGCATTAATTCGCTGGATTCACCCAACCCGCGGATTGATCTCACCCTATCACTTTATTCCGCTTGCAGAAGATACTGGCTTGATTCTACCCATTGGGCAATGGGTGCTAGAAACAGCGTGCGCACAACTTAAAGCTTGGGAAGAAAATCCATTAACACACGACCTTACCTTGTCCATCAACGTCAGTGCTAAGCAATTCAATCAATCCGATTTTGTAAAACAAGTACAAGCAACCTTGCAACATTATGAAATCAACCCGAGTTTACTTAATCTAGAGCTAACAGAAAGCATCATCATTGACAATATTGACCACATTATTGTTACTATGATTGCATTGCAAGCACTTGGGGTACATTTTGAATTGGATGATTTTGGTACGGGTTACTCTTCTTTACAGTATCTAAAACAACTCCCTTTGCATCAGCTGAAGATAGACCAATCATTCGTCCGCGATATTATTGAAGATAATAGCGATCAAGCGATTATCCGCACCATTATCGCTATGGCTGGCAGCTTGAATCTTGAAGTGATTGCAGAAGGTGTGGAAACCGACAATCAATTGGCTTTCCTGATAAATTATGGATGCAATCACTTTCAGGGTTATTTGTTTGGCAAACCAGTGCCGATTGAAGTATTTGAAGCTGCGCTGAAAAAAGTTTAGTGATTTTTTTATGGTGAGTTAAGTTTTCGTAGTGGGTCAAGTAGCGATGACAACCCATTGTGATCTATTTCCTGCATCAGTGCCAACAAACGGCCTAGGTCGCCAGATGGAAAACCTTCACGGGCAAACCAGTTAAGGTATTGACCCGGCAGGTCGGCAATTAATCGACCTTTATATTTACCGTATGGCATAGTTAAGCTCAGTAAACGCTGTAAATCTTCTGGATTCATGTGAGCTCATTCATTTGGTCTAGTAATGTTTTCAACACCAATTTCCTTAATCACGCTTAAGCGCTCGTCTTAATAAACCTGTCTGACAATCACAAATGTGCCCATAAGTGAATCACAATAATGATTTCAAGGTGAAAATCATCTTTATTCTCGCAATTGAAATAATACCTGCTAACTTATGATAAAGTCAGATTAGATTTAATAATGGGGTTTAAATGGCACGTCCTGAAAAGATTCGACTAGGTGAGATTCTAGTTCAACAGAATTTAATTTCCGCCGATGATTTAGATAAGTCGCTAGAAGAACAGAAACGCACTGGCCGTAAACTTGGCAGAATTTTTGTTGATAAAGGCTATGTGACCGAAATTCAGATCTCTGAAGCATTAGCACGCCAGCTAAAAGTTCCCTTCATTGATTTAAAGCAGTTCAATACCAATCCGGAACTTGTCAACAAACTACCTGAAGCGCAAGCAAGGCGTTTTCGCAGTGTGGTGCTTGCCGATAAAGGCAACAGTTACTTGGTAGGCATGGTGGACCCTACCGATTTATTCGCATATGACGAATTAGTGCGCTTATTGCACAAAGACATCGAGCTGGCAGTTATACAAGAAAGTAACCTACTACAACTGATTGATCGCAGCTACAGACGCACTGACGAGATTTCTAACTTAGCTTTAGAGTTAGGACAAGATCTTGGTGATACCGCGATTGATTTTGCAGCAATGGGTATAAGCGGTAATTCAGAAGAAGCACCAGTTGTTAAGCTTTTGCAAACAATTTTTGAAGATGCTGTTCAAGTGCGTGCGTCTGATATTCATATTGAGCCACAAGAACATAAACTACATATTCGCTTTAGAATTGATGGCGTGATGCATTTACAAACCGAAGCTGACCTGAAAATTGCTTCTGCTTTGGCACTACGTTTAAAATTAATGTCTGGCTTGGATATTTCAGAAAAACGTCTGCCACAAGACGGACGATTTGCCGTTAAGGTAAAACAACAAGCTGTAGACGTGCGTATCTCATCTATGCCAACACAATATGGTGAATCTGTGGTGATGCGTTTACTCATACAAAACACCGCCGGCTTTTCGCTAGAAAAACTCGGCATGCCGCCAGATATGCTGGAACGCTTTCGTAAACTGATACATCGTCCTAGTGGCATGGTGCTAGTTACTGGTCCCACAGGTAGCGGCAAAACTACTACCCTCTATGCAGCGCTCAGCGAGCTTAATTCAATCTCAAATAAAATTATCACTGTGGAAGATCCTGTCGAATATCGCTTATCTGGCATCAACCAAGTGCAAGTCAATGAAAAGATTGATTTAAGCTTTTCACGGGTACTGCGTTCAACACTACGACAAGACCCTGACATTATTCTAGTCGGCGAAATGCGCGACCAAGAAACTGCACAGATAGGTTTAAGAGCTGCGATGACTGGGCATTTGGTACTTTCAACCCTACATACCAACGATGCTGTCAGCACACCAATTAGAATGATTGATATGGGCGCACCAAAGTTTATGGTGGCTATGTCTGTGTTAGCTGTTGTTGCTCAGCGATTAGTACGTTTAGTCTGTGAAAGTTGTGCCGAGGTGTATACCCCAGAACCTTTTGAGAAAGCTTGGTTAAAACATGAACTTGGCGATAACGTTAATCAACATCAATATGTCCACGGCAGAGGTTGTAGTGTTTGCAATGGTACGGGTTATCAAGGACGTGTGGGTGTTTATGAATTGCTGGAAATGAATAATGAACTGATTGATGCAGCGAGCCATCATGACCCTAATCACTTTATTAAACTTGGCCGGCAATATATGGCAGGTAAAACCATGCGTAAAAGCGCTGTAGATTTAGTGATTGAAAAACGCACGACCATTGCTGAAGCAATGCGTATCAGTAATCAGTTTGAAGAATAGGCTCAGGAAATTTAGATGCCATTTTTTGCTTATAAAGGACGTGATAATAAGGGCGCTTTAGTACAAGGTGTGCTGGAGAGCCCTGATAGCAATTCGCTTGCTAGCCAATTATTTAGCCTTAATATTACACCTATTGATATTCAACTGCAGGCAAATTCAACGGGGTCGAATAATGGTTCGATTAAGCTGTTTGAAGAAAAAATAGAAACGATTGACGTAATGTTGTTCAGCCGTCAAATGTATACCTTACTCAAAGCGGGTATACCGATTATGAATGCGCTGAATGGTTTGCAGGCTTCAACTACTAACAAAGCTTTCGCCACTGTTGTTGGTGATATTCGCGAGAGTTTAGGTAGTGGACGTGAGCTTTCGGCTTCGCTGGCGCAACACCCCACAGTTTTTTCTAGTTTTTATATTAACATGGTACGTGTAGGTGAGACAACGGGGATGTTAGATGGAGTGTTTCTGCGACTATTTGAGCATCTCGAATTTGAGCGCTTTATGCGTGATCAGATTAAATCAGCGCTTCGTTACCCTACTTTTGTGATTATAGCGATGGGCATTGCCATAGTGGTGGTAAATCTGTTTGTGATTCCCGCATTCGCAAAGGTATTTCAAGGCTTTGGTGCTGAATTGCCACTTATGACTAGAATTTTATTGGGCTTTTCTAACTTTATGGTCGCCGCTTGGCCTTATCTCATTGTTGGCATTGTTGGCGCCATATTCCTATTTCGCTCTTATATTGCCACTGCAATAGGAAAATATAACTGGGACAGCTTTAAATTAAAAACCCCGATTGCAGGTAAGATTATTCATAAAGCAACCATGGCCAGATTTGCTAGAAGCTTTGCTTTAGCCAGCAAAAGTGGCGTACCAATTACAAACGGCTTAAAGTTAGTGGCACAAACTGCCGATAATGATTATGTAGCGCGAAAAATCGACCAGATGCGCGAAGGCGTGGAGCGCGGAGAGAGTATTTTACGCACGGCCACCAACAGTGGCGTGTTTAATCCGATTGTATTACAGATGATTGCTGTTGGAGAAGAATCTGGTGCGCTTGATGATTTGATGCAAGAAGTTGCGGATATGTACCAACGTGATGTGGAGTATGAGATTAAAACATTAGGCGCGCAGATTGAGCCTATTTTGATTATATTTTTAGGGGTGATGGTGCTAATTTTGGCTTTAGGTATTTTCTTGCCTATATGGGATTTAGGCAAAGTAGCGATGAGTAAAGGCTAATTTGTTTAGAAGCAACCATATATGTCGATAAATCAACCATTATGGTCAAGAGTTGGTCTAACCGCCCCTCATAGATTGAGCATTGCAGTTGCCTGCATGTGTACAAATAAAGTTTCAAAAGGCTTTACTTTAGTAGAACTGGTTGTCGTGATTAGTATAATGGCTGTAATGGCAACGGCAGCTTTAGATAGGCTATTTTGGTATCAGGGGCAGGCTGAAAAAACCGCCATGGAATATACTGCAACGATGATTAAAAGTGGTTTATGGATGAAGGCAGCCAGCCTGATGATGTCAGAGCATACGTCTGGCATCCCTACCCTTACTGAGCAAAACCCTATAGATTTACTCGCTCAGAAGCCAGAAAACTATTTGGGTGAAATGCGAAACGTGAAGATTGAGATGTTGGAAAGTGGTAATTGGCTTTATGATGCATCAACACATCAGATTGTCTATATTGTTAAACATCGGCGGTACTTTAAGCCAGAAGTTACTGAAGATTATCGCGTGAGGTACGGCATGAAAGTGCTTTATGGAGAAATGGACATTGCGTCTGGCAACAAAGTGTTATACATAGCAGGTGTAACCTTGGTTCCTCTTAGTAAGTATACTTGGCATTAATATTGCATTACCAATTTATACACACGATATTTGAGCAACAACCCTACTGTAGAGGAACATTGAAAATGAAGTTAAAAATGAAAAAGAATCAAACTGGTTTTACATTAATAGAGTTAGTCGTTGTCATCGTCATTTTGGGTATTTTGGCAGCCATTGCCTTGCCCCGTTTTACTGATATGCAAGTAAGAGCACGTATTGCCAAACTTAATGGTGCGTTGGGTGCTGTGCGCTCGGCATCAGCACTAGCACATGCGCAATGTTTAGCGAAAGCTACTCCTTGTGCAACCAACGTTGCAGCTGAAAACATTAATATGGAAGGTGTAAATGTGCCAGTAGTCAATCAGTATCCGACTGCAGATTTAGCTGGGATTGTCACGGCAGCTGGATTAAGTACCGCTAATCCAATTGATTATACGTTAACAGGTGGCAGTGCAGCAGCAGGTGGCGTAATCACGATATCCGTCCCTGGCCCGACAGCGGGGACCTGTGAGTTTACCTACACCGCAGCAACTTTTGTAGCTGGCTCTATTGTGGCGCCTGTAGCAGCAAGTACACTAGCCTCATCAGCTTGCTTGTAATTTTTTTAATACTAATATTTTTCTGTTTTTTTATCTTAGGAGATTGTAATGCGTAATACACAACAAGGTTTTACCTTAATCGAATTAGTTGTTGTTATTGTTATTTTAGGTATTTTGGCTGCAACTGCTTTGCCGAAGTTTGTAGATGTTAGTACTGAAGCCAGAGCTGCCGCGTTACAAGGAGTGGTCGGCGGCATTTCATCAGCTTCTGCAATTAACTACGGCACCCGCAAGGCAGCTCCAGCAAAAGGTGTTGTTGTAGATAATTGTGATGATGCTGGCAGCCTGATGCAAGGTGGCTTAGCTACAGGATATACAATTGCCGCAGCAGCGATTGCGGCTGATGCTACAGTCGCGTGTGTAGTTACTCAGACATCTGGTGGTGCTACTGCAAATACTCAAATTACTGGCATCTTGTAAAGAAAATTACCTCTGCGAGTTGCGCTGCCATAGCCTCGCAGGGTATTAGTTTTGATGGGTTTGATTCGCAAGGGAGCATGTTTATTGAATGATTAAGTTTCTTATAGAATATGTGCAGTAAGACAACTAAAGTTAACCATTAAACTTGGGAAGAATCTTTAAGAATAAATCAGTTTATGCAAGGTGAAATTAAAACAATAGCGGCATCTCACCAAACAGGTTTCACGCTTGTCGAGCTAATTACGGTAATGATTATTGTCGGCATTCTCTCTATTGCCGTTTTACCTCGCTTTGCTGACCAAACCGTTTTTGAAAGCCGTGGCTTTCATGATGAGACTTTGTCTTTACTGCGTTATGCGCAAAAAACCGCGATTGCGCAACGTCGAACAGTATGTATCTCATTAAATTCCACAGGCGTGACCATGACAATCGATACAGACTCCCCTGCTGACGGTATATGTAATGTTGCACCAACACTGCCAAACACGCCGCGCGGTGGCACTGGACTTAGCGGCTCAGTAGCCGCATTCCAGTTTACGCCACTAGGCAGCACTAATCAGAGTGCGAACGTCACCATCGCCATTGCTGGCAGTACTGGCATCACGGTAGAGTCCTCCACAGGTTACGTTTATGATTAATAAGCATCATGCAGGTTTCACGATAATTGAACTGGTAGTGTTCATCGTAATAGTAAGCATTGGTGTCGTCGGCATTCTTTCTGTAATGAATACTGTGGTCAAATCAAGCGCAGACCCATTGATTCGAAAGCAATCTGCGGCGCTAGCTGATTCCATTCTGGCGGAAATTTTACTTAAAGATTATGCTGACCCTGATGCGACCGAGGTAGGTGAAACTGGTCGCGATAGCTATGATGACGTTGATGACTATAACGGCAAAAGTAATGCGCTGTTTACTGACCTTCCAACTGAGCTTTCTTCATACTTCATTAGCATAATAGTATCATCACCTGCGGCGCTCAATGGCGTTAGCATGAAAAAGGTCGTGGTCACCGTAACCCGTGGCGCCGAAGCTATCTCTATGACTGGTTATAGAGCGAATTATTAGGTGACGCGATGAAAATACCATCACTAAAAACACTACATCCTCGCATGCAAGGCTTTACTTTGGTAGAGGCAGTTATCGTGATTGTTATCACGGGCATCTTGGGTGCAATGGTCGCTGTTTTTATTAAAAAACCTGTTGATTCCTACATTGATAGTGCGCGCCGTGCAGCACTGACAGACGTTGCTGACACAGCGGTTCGGCGCATGTCTCGCGATATTAGCAAGGCTTTACCTAATAGCATCCGCACGCCAACAACACAGTGTATAGAATTTATTCCAACAAAAGCTGGTGGAAGATACCGTGCTGAAACCGACAGCACAGGTGCTGGCGATATTTTGGATTTCACTGCGGTTGATACAAGCTTTGACATGCTGGGCGCGAATAGTACGCTGTCGGATCAAACAATTACGGCAGGCGACGTAATTGCTGTATATAACCTAGGCGTTGGTATTAACAATGCCTATGTAGGAGATAACACATCAACGGTTTCTGCCATAGGTGCTGGATCTTTAGCCAATGAAACAAAAATAAGCATCGGTAGTAAGTTGTTCCCTTTAGAGTCAGGCAGTAGCCGCTTTCACGTGATTTCTAGTACTGAAAAAGTAGTAGCTTATGTTTGCAGTGGCGGAAAACTTTATCGCACAGCAAGCAACACGTTTGTTAGCGCCTGCCCAATTAGCGGCGCCATCATGGCTAACAATGTGAGTTCTTGCAGTTTCGTTTATAACAGTTCTGACTTGCAGCGCAATGCCTTGGCACAATTAACTGTTAAATTTACCGACAATGGTGAAACCGTGAGTCTGTATCATGAAGTTCATGTGAACAATACACCATGATAAAAATTCGAGAAACCCAACGCGGATTTAGCATTGTCGCCGCTATTTTTTTATTGGTGGTTTTAGCCTCTTTAGGCGCGTTCATGCTGACATTTTCAAATACCCAGCACCTGACTTCATCGCAAGATGTTCAAGGTTCACGCGCTTACTGGGCAGCGCGTGCAGGCACGTCATGGGCGATAAGCACCATTTTAGCTGCACCAACAGTTTGCCCAGTATCGCCAACTACTTTTAATGTGGATGGTTTTACGGTGTCGGTAATCTGCGATTTAAAGTCGTATGATGAAGGCGGTGTAACCAAAAGAGTTTTTAGCACAACTTCCACATCGTCTTCAGGTGGTGCTGTAGGCACAATTGGACGCACAGAGCGCAGTTTGTCGGCAACGCTGGAATTTTAAAATGATTTAATCATGCGTAAAACCCATTTTAATTAGTGGATTAACTTGCATACTGTCATTACATAATGACTAAATCTGTTACAAAGAGCATGAGGATTCAATTTGATAGTTGGAAAACGTGGTATAAATGATGATGATTCTTTTGAAATCTTCTTATTGAAAATGTTAAGGCATAACAAACTTTGTTAACAAGCTTGCCATCACCTATTAGCAACCTGATTAAAAAGCTCAGTGGGCGTTGTGTTGCCCGCATTATGCGCTTGCTTGCCCTAGCTACGCTCTGCACATTGGCATTACCTAGCATGGCGGCAACTTATACCAGCGCCTCCACTACATTTAGTTGGATAGACTCTAGCACGCACGCTAAAATTGGTCATTTAACCACACCGTATAAATTTAACGGTGGTGGCGGTTGCGGCACTACCCCGCCGACAACCGATGACACGATTAGTGATTTGATCCCCATTGGCTTTAATTTTTTATACGGTACAACAACTTACACCAGTTTAAGAGTTCAAAGTAATGGCAGATTGCAATTTGGCAATGCATTTTGTGGGTTTGGAACACAGAACAGTGGGCCGCCACAAACTTATCCTTATGGGTACCCTAATGCAAACATGACCAACACCATGAAGGTTTTTGGCGTTGATTTAGATCCAACCAATAAAGCTAATATTCCCGCTTATCCTACAACATGCAGCACTTATGCTAACTGCTATATCAGTTATGCCTCCATAGGCACCGCGCCAAATCGCCAATTTGTAGTGACTTGGTTCCATGTGCCAGAGTGGCTTGCCGCAAGCTCGACTAGTGGCTCTTTTGACTTGCAGGTGATTCTTAATGAGAATGGCACATTTATTTATCAATATGGCACTATCGCACATGGTGGAACTGGTACGGCACAAGTTGGTTGGCAACTGAGCAATACTGATTTTAGTGTTTTAAATTTTGGTGCTTCATCAGAACCGACTGAAAATACAGCTATTATCTTCTACATTGCAACGACCAACCCATTAACATCCTACCAGTTTGAAGAAGGCGCATGGTCTTCTGGCGGCGCAGGGCAAGTTGTTGACGCTTCTGGTAACGGTCGACCTGGAACCTCAATCGGCGCCGCTCAAGAAATTAGTACAGGCTATATTTGCCGAGGCGCATCAATTCCAGCAAATACATCTGCAGCCGTCGTGGATGCCATTAAAACTGGCGTTAAATTTTCTGATCTTGGCGTCAATTTACTCGGCCAAGGCACTATTATGTTTTGGTATAAATCTAATGTGGCTTGGAATGGGGGTACGGCTGCTCAACTGCTGGATGCAACATTGGTCAATGGCCAGTGGTTTGCACTAACCAAAAAGGCAGCAGGCACGTTATATTTAGAAGTTACTGACAGCACGGGCGTGGTGCGATCAGTAGAAACTCCTGTTAAAACCTTTGCAGCGGGAACATGGGTGCATATTGCAATATCCTTGAATTTTAATGCCTCACCCACAGCAAATAGCGATCATTTACAGATATTTGTTAATGGTGGCGCACCTGTTGTTTCTTCATTTACCAGCAATGGAACATTATCTAATTCGCTTGATTATCTTCATATCGGAGACAATCCATCGGGATTGGTAAGTGCTCAAGGTACCGTTAATTCTGCAAATGGCACGGTAGATGAACTTAGACTATACAATCTTGAATTAAACCAAGGGCAAGTACTTGGAGAAAGTACTAAAACACATGCCTGCCCTACTTTCTTTATTGACCACTTGGAACTTCGACATTCGACATGGTCAGGAATCACCTGTAGCGCAGGCACCATGACAGTGTTAGCATGCGCTAATGCTACATGCTCATCACTTTACACATCTGGTCTTACGGCTACATTATCATCTACAGGCGTAGCAACGCTTTGGGATTCAACTACTGGTGGCGCTTCTATAACTATTGGGGCTGGGCAATCTAGCACTACCAAGAATTTTTACACCGCGACCGGCACTGCAACATTTAACGTAATTGGAACTGGCCTCCCAGTCACAGAAGCAAACGTAAAAAAATGTAATGGCATCAGCGGCTCTTGTGTTTGGACGTCAGTCAATGATGGTTTACTCGTTACTGTGCCCAATGCTGGAATTATTACTGGCGCAAAACCAACAGAAGTTTTAGTGCAAGGTGTACATTCTTCAGGGCCAACACCGGGTGCAGCTTGCATACCAATCTCTAATCTCACGGGTGCAGGACTTAAAGTTTGGAGTTCAGCAATCACGCCCATCAGCTTTGTTAGCACTTCAACATCTGCAAGCACCACGGTTGGTGGCGCTCCTCAAGTAGCCAATGCTTTAAATGGCACCTATGTTTATACGCCATCATCGATTCCAGCTACTACTAATGTCAACGGTCTAAGTTTTGATAGCAACGCAACCACTACACTATGGTTAAAACACATGGACACTGGTCAGTTTAATATTTCTGCCACGTTAAACACTGCCGCAACCACTTCCACTCCTGCGTTATCCTTAACCGGCACGGCTTCAGCAAAGTCTATTCCAGCAGGGTTTGGCATAGCTGCAAATACCGTCACAGCATCCTCAGCAACGCAAACAAGTTGCGCGACTGGCCCTTCTGCTGGATGTGATACTACTGCTGGTGCAAATTCAAGAGTCGCCTCAGTAGGAAGTACATTTTCATCCACAGCTACAGCCGCCCTATGGATGAGTGATACGGACAGCGAATTGTCGGATAATCCAGTCGCCCCTAGTTATGCTGGATCAATTGTAATGTCTCCAGAATTAATCGCTCCCATGGGTGGGACTGTAGGTGCAATTTCAAATACTGCGGCTACACTTGCCGCAGGGACAAATACTGTCGCAAATCAAAGCTGGTCTCAGGTCGGTGCAATGCGAATTTTAGCTACAGGCACATATCTTGGACAAACTATTACTGGACAAAGTGCAGTGCTAGGAAGATTCTCACCACACCATTTCGAGACTACTGTCAGCACCCAAGGTTGCGGAACGTTTACCTATGCAGGTCAACCCATTACATTAGTCACAGTAGAAGCAATGGATGGCAGCTCAAATATCACGCCAAATTACAAAGGGAGTTTTGCGCGTCTAGTCACATTGTCAGATGGCAATGGATCAACAGCAGGTAATTTCAGTGTTAATACGATTGCTGCCGCTAGTTTTCTTTCTGGAAGTGCAACAAGCTCTCCTGTATTTACATATAATGTTGTGAAAACCGCACCGATTACTTTGGCACTGAGGGCTTCCGATGGAGAGGTGAACTCTTCTGGATTTTCCGAAGGATCAGCCTTACTGCGTAGCGGTCGCCTTCGTCTGCAAAATACATACGGTTCAGAATTATTGGCCCTACCTATTCCGCTAGAAGCTCAATATTGGAATGGATCTTCTTATATTAGAAATCAACTGGACAACTGCACTATGGTTCCAGCTTCCAGTATTGCCATGAATAATTACAAAAACAATCTATCAAACGCGCTACCTGTCTGTGAAACACAACTAGTCTATACCAGTGGAACGGGGTTGCTCGTCAATGGTGCGTCAAATTTATTAAGATTATCCAAACCAGGATCTGGTAATAATGGCAGCGTAGATTTAACCATTAATTTGAATACCGCCAATGGACAAACCTGCATTGCAGCAGCTGAAAGTAATGCTACGGCGGCAAACATACCTTGGTTTGGCACAAACCCTAGCTCACGCGCAACGTTTGGTATCTACAAGACCCCTATTATTTATTTGAGAGAGAATTATTAATATATCCAATAATATACATAACAATAAGTTAAGTAATAAATTTAATGTTATATATAATGACTCCTGAATTTATTGGCTTTTAATGATTTACTGAGAAAACAACATGCGATTTTTCAACAAAAAGAAAAAAGCTGGCTGGCTGGCAATTAGCACTTCTGAGATTGGCACTTGTATTGCGCATGTGTTAAACGATGGCAATAAAAAGCCCAAAATTCTGCTTGCCGCAATCGAAAAAGAAAGTCTTAAAGATAATAGTGATTGCAAAATTATAGCTGCCAATTTGAATTTATCAGAGCGGCACTGTTCTTTATTGTTAAATCATGGAGAATACCAATTAATACAAATTGAAAAGCCGAATGTGCCTGTTGAGGAATTAAAGCAGGCAACTTACTGGAAACTTAAAGATGCTATTGATTACCCAATAGACCAAGCAACAGTCGATATCATCAACATTCCCCCAGACCCAAGCAATAACCATCGACAAGCTAATATATATGCAGTAACTGCCCGTAACTCGTTGATTGCTGACTATATGCAACGCATAGTAGACTGTGCAGATACTGATTTGGAGGTGATTGATATCGCTGAACTGGCACAACGTAATGTTGCAGCTTACCTTGAACAAGAAGATCGTGGTTTAGCGTTACTCTCTCTGAAAGAGTCTAGCGGCCTACTCACATTTACATCTGGAGGTGAGCTTTATTATTCACGCAGTACTGATATGGGTTACAAGCAAATTAATAATGAGGTGAGTAGTGATAGTAAATCAGCTGGTTTTGAGCGCTTATCTCTGGATATTCAACGCTCATTGGACAATTTTGAGCGCAATGTACCTTATGTGAGTATTAATCGGCTGGTTTTGGCGCCTTTTCCAGGCCGCGAAGATTTTTATGATTACTTAAAAACATCGCTCTATGTACAAGTAGACCGATTTGATTTGCCAGAAGTATTTGATATAGACGCTGTTGTTGATTTAGGCGACTTAGAGTTTCAGGCTGCGATATTACCTGTATTGGGCGCAGCATTACGTGGGGCTAAATCATGAGTCAGCAGATTAACCTACTAAATCGCGCTCTAATCAAGCAAAAGGATTTGTTAAATACTAATACAATAGCTATAACGTTAGGTTTATTGATGGTCTTGATGTTTGGCTATTACGCTTTTTCTCAAAAACAACTGTCATTAGTAACAATACAACGTAGCCAAGTTGCAGAAGAATTATCTGCAATGCAGGCACAGTTAACACAAAGCGCATTGTTACATGCGCCTCGCGAGTTAGATAAAGCATTACAAGGTCAAATCACGCAACTGGAGCTAAAAGAAGCAATGCAACAGCAAGTTTTGCAAACCGTGAGTCTGAGTTCTGCGGCACCTGATAAAGGTTACGCGGCTTTAATGCGCGCGTTTGCTAAACAAACGCTTGAAGGCTTGTGGCTGACTGGATTTAACATTGATAGCCATACTCAGCAGTTAAATATTAACGGACGGACATTAGAAGCTAATCTTGTGCCGGAATACCTCTCACGCTTAAGCCATGAGCCCGCGCTTCAGGGTAAGCAGTTCTCTGGACTTAACATGAGTCAATCCAAAGCTGAAGATATTTCTAATAAAGAGGCTACTCCAGTAGTAACTAAAACCGAATTGCCATATATTGAATTTAAATTACAATCAATTATTACGGAGTTAGATGCCCACGTTCCAGCAACTGAAAATGCAAACAGTGGGGGTAAATCTTGAACACATCCCTCAGTCAATTTTGGGGAGCAGTCAACACCAAGTTTGACGCCCTTAACAAGCGTGAGCGCTGGTTGGTATTCGGCGCCTTAACATTTGTTGCCTATAGTCTTGTCAATGCATTGTTCCTTTCACCTGTTCTTGCAAAGAAGAAAATACTTAGTGGCGAGGTAAGTGCAGATCAAGCGCAAATTCAAGTTTTGCAACAACAAATGACCGCATTAAACAGTCAAGTGATTATCGACCCCGACGCTCAAAACAAACAACGTATTGCCGACTTACAAGCCAATATACAATTAAACAACAGTAAATTAGAAGGCATGCAATCCTCTCTGATTAGTCCCGATAAAATGCCTGAGCTTTTGCGTAGTTTACTCAAAAAAAATGGCAAATTAAAACTAATTGAATTAAAAACAACGCCTGCCACAGGTCTATTGGAAAGCCCTCAAGCTCAAAATAACACCACTACAACCAGCCATCAGTTACCTGAAGAAGCCCCATCCATCGCTAACAAGACAATAGATGGTATTGCGTTTAAACATGGTGTAGAAATTACTATAGAAGGTCGCTATTTAGACTTGTTGGACTATGTATCTCAGCTTGAAAAAACATCGTGGCATATTTTGTGGAGCAGAGCCGAATTAAGCACAGAGCATCCGCCCGTTAACCAACTTAAACTTACTGTTTACACTTTGAGTTTAGATAAAACATGGTTAAGCATTTGATGATGAAAATGATTAAAACACTATTTTCTTTAGCAACTTTACTCTTTGCAGTAATGGTACAAGCTGATGCGCTTAAAGACCCAACACAGCCCCCCGCTTCTTTGTATAGCAATACAAATAGCAGTGGCTCAGAAACTTTAGCATTGCCGATACTACAATCCGTTATGATTGGTCCGCATTACCGTGCAGCAATTATTAACGGCAAAAAAATCTTGCTAGGAAAAAAATATGAGCAAGCTACATTAATTAAGCTTAATGAACACGAGGCAGTACTGCGCAATCCTGACATGACGACACAGACTTTAGTCATGGATTATGCAATTGAGAAGAAAATAGTTTCGCCCATTACGAGAAAAAAATGATGCTAAGTTTACCAATTCGATTATCACCATTAGTCATTTTAATGATGTTGGCTAGTTGCGCCACTACAGAGCCGCAACAGAACTCCACACTAAATAAAATTAAGGATGAGTTAAAAAATGCCGCCGAAGTAAAAGTTGCTAACACAACGCCTGCAGCAATCAACGATGCACTGCTACCACCATTAAAAATTGCTATGCCTAAGGCATCAACTAAGCAGCTTGAGCAGCGTTTTGATTTGATTATCAATAATGCACCAGCAGGCCAAGTGCTAATGGGAATTGTCAGTGGAACCCGTTACAGCATGTTGGTTCACCAAGATTTGACTGGCATGATTTCAGTCAATCTTAAAGATGTGACGGTGTTTGAAGCGCTAGACTCTTTGCGCGAACTCTATGGCTATGAATACAAAATTGAAGGTACGCGAATTTTTGTTGAGCCTCAAGCGATGCAAACACGTGTGTTTCAAGTTAATTATATTGTAGGCCAACGTAAAGGTGCATCTGACACCCGGGTAACATCAGGTTCTGTGAGTGGAAGTAATAACCAAAATAGTCAGCAGAACACGGGGGCTTCATCCACAACTAATTCAAACAACTCTAATAACTCGACTAATTCATCTAACAATGCACCGCTGATAAGTACCAGTATTGAAACTACATCTAACAATAATTTTTGGAAAGATTTAAGTGACTCCCTTAATGGTATCGTTGGTACAGAAAATGGCCGACGCATAGTGATTAACTTGCAGTCTGGTGTTATTTTAGTACGAGCAATGCCTGCTGAAGTGCGCAACGTTGAAGCATTTTTACGTTTAATGCAAGTCACTATAGAACGCCAAGTCATATTAGAAGCAAAAATTTTAAATGTTCAACTGAATGACCAGTCACAAGCAGGTGTAAATTGGTCAATATTTGGTCGTAGTGGCTCAAATACAGGCATCGTTGGTAATCTTAATTCTAACACACAATTAGCTAATAGTAAGGATGGTGACTTGATTAGCGGTGATTTAGGCTCATCAAATGGAGTAATAATATCAAATGCGGCTACCACTGCACTTGGCGGACCGATTTTTGCACTAGCCTTACAAGGCGCGAATTTCGCGGCTTTACTTTCATTTTTAGAAACACAGGGCGATGTGCAAGTGCTCTCAAGTCCACGTATTGCCACTATCAACAATCAAAAGGCAGTGTTAAAAGTAGGTACAGATGAATTCTTTGTCACAGGTGTTTCATCCAGCACGACTGCATCTACCGGCGCTACAACAACAGTCCCAGAAGTGATATTGCAACCTTTCTTCTCTGGCATTTCATTGGATGTAACTCCTCAAATCGATAAAGATGACAATATCATCTTACATATGCACCCGTCTATTAGTCAGGTTACAACTGTAAATAAACAGCTTAATTTAGGTGGAGTTTCAGGATCCATCAATCTGCCACTCGCCTCTAGTAATGTAAGTGAAACTGATAGTATCGTTCGTACACGTCATGGTCGCGTAATCGCAATTGGTGGGTTAATGACAGAAAGTACCATACGCAACAATTCAAAAGTACCTGGCTTAGGCGACATTAAAGGCATTGGTGCAGCTTTTCGTCAAAAAGGCTCAACAACCAGTAAAACTGAACTTGTTATTTTGCTTAAAGCTACAGTTGTACAAGGCCAAGATAGCTGGAGTGACGATGTTTTATCTAGCCAAAACCGCATCGAAAACATGCAAAGGGTTGACGGCGTTGCTCAAAATGAAAGTGAACGCAAATAAATGATGTATCTCAAGCATTTTGGCTTAAGTGAACATCCTTTTAGTATTTCACCTGATACAAGCTTTTACTTTGCATCACGAAGCTACCAAGAAGGCCTAAATACGTTATTGTTTGCGATTCTATCTGGTGAGGGATTTATTAAAATTACTGGCGAAGTAGGCACGGGTAAAACATTATTATGTCGCAAGTTGATGTCTAGTCTAGATTCAAACTTTAAAGTGGCATATATACCAAACCCTTATCTAGAGCCACATTCGCTGCTCATGATGATAGCCCAAGAGCTAGGCTGCACCTTGCCAGTGATTACCACACAACACACACTATTGAGTGTGCTTACCCATGGTTTGCTAGACTTTGCTCGCAATGGTATTAAAGTGGTTGTATGTCTTGATGAAGTGCAGGCGATGCCGATAGAAACGTTGGAGGCATTGCGCCTGTTAAGTAATCTTGAAACAGAAAAAAGAAAATTACTGCAAGTTGTGATATTTGGACAACCTGAACTCGAAGATAAACTAAATCACGCATCAATTAGGCAGCTAAAACAACGCATCACATTTGAATATCAGCTAGATCGCTTAACAATGGATGAAATGCAATATTACTTAAATCACAGGTTAGTTATTGCTGGTTATAAAGGTAGTCGCATGTTTACTAGTGCAGCGCTAATGCTCATGTATTTTAAATCAAAGGGGGTGCCACGCCTAGTGAATATATTGGCGCATAAAGCCTTGTTGTCTACTTATGGAAAAGGTAAAAATCAGGTAGGCCTCGCTAATATGTTAGCTGCAGTAGCGGATACTAAATCCATTGAATCTGTTTGGCGAAAAATACGTTTAAATGTTTTTTCTTTGACCATATTTCTAAGCGTATTTGGCGGTGCATTTTTGGCTTACTCTAAATAATATAGACCATAATAAAAAAGACTGATACTAAAATGAGTTTAATTAATCAAATGCTAAAAGACCTAGAGCAACGTGGCGCTGGGGATTCTGAAGTAATAATTGCTGATACTGAGAAAGCTATGATCAGCAAGTTTGATAATATTCAACCCATGCCAAATCAATTACCCAACAAATTGCCTTTAATGAAAATTGCTGTGGTAATCGCCTTACTGGCTTCTACGGCTTATTACTGGATTCAACATGGCCTAAATAAGAATGAATTACATAATGCAGTCATTGCCAATATAAATGAGTCTAAAGACATTATTTCAGCTCCAGCAGATTCAAAAGTATCTGAGGTGGCTGAAATGCCTGATGCAAGCATTACTGCGCAGAAGAGTGATACGACGAAAATGAATGCATCGGAAAATATTAATTCTGAGCCATTATTTGTTACCGAGCTTAAGTTTCAGCCTAATGCAGCTAAATTCAATACTATTGAGTCTAGCAAGCCACTAATAATAGAGGCTACTCAAGTTAATCCGACTTCGTTAGTTGAATCAGCAAAACAAAACCTACAAGAAAAAAATCTTACTGTTAGTCAACAGGCGGTTAAATCAGCTACTAAATCAAATTTAGGGAATGCTACAGGCGGCAAACTCATTACAGCTGATCAAAAATCAGCTAATTACTATCGATTAGCAATTTCAAATCTTCAACAAGGTAGAATCGCTGAATCGCAAGCCAACCTAACGCTTGCACTAGAAGCCAACCCAGCAAATCAGGAAGCTAGACAAACACTTGCAGGATTGTTGTTAGACAACAAACGTAACGACGAAGCTAGAATGATATTAGCAACTGGTTTAGCTATTGCTCCAGAACAGAGTGATTTTCGCATGACTATTGCACGCTTACAGGTAGAATCTGGAGACCGTGCAGGCGCGTTAAATACGTTAGAACAGGGCTTGTCTAATGCGAAAGGCAATGCGGATTACCATGGCTTTCTGGCCACGCTACTTCAACGTGTTGAACGTCATGAGGAGGCAATTGACCATTACATGTCGGCACTTTCGCTCAATTCCAATTCAACAAGTGCGCTTATTGGCTTAGGAATTTCATTGCAAGCCGTTGGAAAGTTTGAAAATGCGCAAGAAGCCTTTACGCGAGCACAATCTACTAAATCCCTTAGCATAGAATTATCACAATTTGTTGATCAGCAATTAAAAGTAATTAACCAGCATATCAATAATACAAATAGCAAATAAGACTATGTCTTATAGAAGACTTGCAAATTTCTATACTTTTCAAAGCTGAAACTTAGCGATTGAATGCGTAAAATTGTTTTTCTAAAATATTAGGTATTTAACTATTTGGTCAGCTGGCTAAATCTATAATATCAGCCACTTTCAAGTCAATTATTAATTCCTAAATCTCTAAATTTTACTGTAGAATTCGCGCATTATTGAGTGGTAAAACGTTAATTATTTAAGCTACTAAGTAAATAAAATTAATAAAAGAAAATCTGAAGCCTGTCGATAACAGGCTTTTTTCTTGACTTAAACTTAATGACTTAATATTGCTGACAAGTACATTTCTAAACGCAATATTTACATACCTATATTTCTAGTCCTAAACAATTAAATATAGCTTTTCAACAATAGCATTTAAAGTAAAGTCGTACAAATTTAATGATTACTGAAAATAAAGTTGATGTGCTTTTAGTGGGAAGTGGCGTGATGAGTGCGACACTGGCCTCATTGTTGTCATCATTAGATGATTCATTGAGCATGATGATGGTAGAGCGATTGTCTACCGTGGCGGCGGAAAGCACGGATGCTTGGAATAATGCTGGGACTGGTCATGCTGGCTATTGTGAATTAAATTACACGCCTTTGAGTACAGATGGGACTGTTAATATCAATCGTGCTTTGGCGATTAATGCCTCGTTTGAAGTCTCATTGCAGTTTTGGTCTTATTTGGTCGAAAACGGTACATTGCCAGCGCCAAAAAACTTTATCAACCCTACCCCACATCTGAGTTTTGTTTGGGGTGATGAAGATGTAAATTTTTTACGTAAACGCTACGATTCTCTTAAAGCACATCATTTATTTCAGGACATGGAATTTAGCGATGATATTACAACGCTGGAAGCATGGATACCGCTTGTAATGCAAGCACGCGATAAAACTCAAAAGGTCGCTGCAACAAGCGTTAAATATGGAAGTGACGTAGATTTTGGTGCCTTAACACGTAGCTTTGTCAGTCATTTGCAAAGTAAAAATAATTTTAATCTTGCGCTTGATTCTGAAGTCAAAAGTTTAAAGCAAGTCAGTAATGGGCGTTGGCATGTAGTTTTGGCCGATAGAAAAAATAAAAAAATAAAAACCATTGATGCTGGCTTTGTATTTTTAGGTGCAGGTGGGGCTGCATTAAAACTCTTACAAAAATCTGGCGTTCCTGAAAGTCATGGTTATGGTGGCTTTCCAGTCAGTGGGCAGTGGCTTGTGTGCAACAACCTAGAGGTAATAAAGCACCATAATACAAAAGTCTACGGGAAAGCTGCCTTGGGAGCACCGCCAATGTCGGTTCCTCACCTAGATCTGCGCATGATTAGTGGTAAGCCAGCCTTGTTATTTGGGCCATATGCTGGCTTTACAACTAAATTTCTGAAGCAAGGTTCATATCTAGATTTAATTCAATCGGTAAAACCAAACAATATACAGCCAATGCTAAACGTTAGTAGGCAAAATACGGATTTAACTCGCTACCTCATCACTGAAGCACTAAAAACGCATACCTCAAAAATAGCTGTGTTACGCCAATTTTACCCGCAAGCAATTAAAGCTGATTGGCATTTAAAGAACGCTGGGAAGCGTGTTCAGATTATTAAAAAATGTGATATTAAAGGTGGAAAACTTGAATTTGGCACCGAAATTGTATCAGCGCAAGACGGAACGATCGCTGCGCTATTAGGGGCATCTCCAGGCGCATCAGTATCGGTACAGGCCATGATAGATGTAATTGAACGCTGTTTTAGCACGCAAATGAAAAGTAGTCATTGGCAGAAAAAAATGAGGGAGATTATTCCTAGCTATGGTAAGTCTTTAATAGACGATTCTAGGTTACTTAAAAATGTACGCGAACGCACATTAAAAACACTCAACTTGATTTATTCTTAGAGTTTACATTAGGCGTGGTTTAATCAACCCTTAAATTACATTCCTGCAACCAAGCTACGCTGACGCCTCACTTCATACAGACAAATACCGCTGGCAACACTCACATTTAGGCTTTCTACAGAACCAAACATAGGTATAGTCACCAGCGCATCACAGGTCTCGGCAGTTAATCGGCGTATGCCATCACCTTCTGCACCCAGAACAATGGCTATTGGCCCATCAAGCTTGATATTAAGTAAGTTACTTGGCGCATCCATAGTAGTACCCACGACAAATACACCAGCTTCTTTCAGCTCACGTATCGTTCTTGCAAGGTTAGTTACTGCTATAAATGGCACGGTCTCAGCTGCTCCACTCGCCACCTTACGCACGGTGGCATTTAGCCCTACAGCTCTATCTTTAGGTGCAATGACGGCATGTACACCCATTGCATCTGCCACGCGTAGGCACGCGCCTAAATTATGTGGGTCTTCAACACCATCCAATATCAAAAAGAAAGGCGGCTCTGTTAAGTCTGATTCCAAAATGTCGTGAATATCTTTATATGGAATAGGCGTATCCACAACACGAGCAATAACGCCTTGATGACGACCATTCATGCCAGCAATACCATCTAAGCGGCTACGCTCAACCTCCATGGTGCGCACGCCGGCAGATTCAGCCATTTTAAGCAAGTCTTTCATGCGCGCATCTACGCGGTCACGATCAATTAAAATTTCTTGCACACTTGCACTATGTTGGCGCAAGCGGCTCAATACTGCGTGAAAGCCAAATAAAATACGGGCGTCGCTCATTATCTCTTACCTTAGTTCTTAATGTTGATGATGTATTCTTAACGTTTGTTAGCTTTTTTGCTGGATTTTTTTGATTTAGTCGGCTTAGGTGGATTTCCCCCACTCGTTTTACTTACAACTTTTGAGCTGGATTTTGATTTAGGCCTAACACCTAATGTTAATTTTCCACCCGGTTTTATGTCTGGTTTGACTCCAAATTTAGCAGATGTTTTTACAGGCTTCAACTCACTACCGCGCAATTTATTATCTGCGCCAAATTTATTATAAGTAGCATTAGAATTATCTTCTAATGAATTGTTTTTATTCACTAAACTAAAATCTATTTTAGAGGTTTCTAAATCAACTCTCGCTACTTTTATGGTAAGCCTGTCACCCAATTGGTATCGTACACCCGTGCGTTCACCAGCCATCTCGTGACGTGCTTTATCAAAATGGAAATAATCATTTCCTAGTTCCGTCACATGTAACAAACCTTCTACATAAACACCATCTAGCGCCACAAACAAACCAAAACTGGTGACACCTGCCACTGTACCTTCAAATACCTCACCTATTTTATCTTGCATATAAAAGCATTTAAGCCAATTAGTTACATCACGCGTAGCATCGTCTGCGCGACGTTCCGTCATTGAACATTGAATACCTAATTGGCTCCAATCACCTGGCTTGTACTTATCACCATTCAATACCGCTTTAATAGCACGATGAATCAACAAATCTGGGTACCGACGAATAGGTGAGGTAAAGTGCGCATAAGCTTCATACGCTAATCCAAAGTGACCTACGTTATCAGGACTATAAACAGCTTGCTGCATAGAGCGCAATAATACCGTTTGCAACAATTGTGCATCTGGGCGCTCTCTAATTTTATCTAACAACTTACCGTAATCTTTAGCATGTGGCTTATCGCCGCCACCTACACCAAAACCAAATTCACCCATAAATGTACGTAATAATTCTAGCTTTTCTGGAGTTGGACCTTCATGAATGCGATATAAAGCAGGATGCTCATTAGCATTCAAGAAGTTAGCCGCACACACATTGGCAGCCAACATGCACTCTTCAATAAGTTTATGCGCTTCATTTCTATGGCTAGGCACAATACTATCAATTTTGCCGTTATCATTAAATACCATGATGGTTTCTGAGGTTTCAAACTCAATAGCACCACGTTTTTCACGTTGTGTAAGCATCAGTTTGTAAACGCTTTGTAAGTGTTGCAAATGTGGCATCAGCCATGCATATTCCTGCGCCAACTCACCTTGAGGGCTTTCTAATATTTCGTGTACCTGCGTGTAGGTCATACGGGCTTTTGAACGCATGACTGATGGGTAAAACTTATATTGCTTCACAACACCTAAGCCATCAACCTGCATATCACATATCATACAAAGCCGCTCGACATCAGGGTTAAGTGAGCATAGTCCATTAGATAATGCCTCTGGCAGCATAGGGATCACGCGGCGTGGAAAATAGACCGAGTTACCTCGATCAAATGCACCTTTATCTAAAGCATCTTTAGGTTTTACGTAAAAACTCACATCAGCTATCGCAACCACTAATCGCCAGCCTTTGCCTTGTGGTTCAGCGTAAACAGCATCATCAAAGTCTCGTGCAGTTTCACCATCTATAGTGATAAGCGACATTTCACGGCAATCAATCCGATTCGTGTAATCACTTGCTTGCACCAACTTCGGATACGATTCAGCAAGCGCTATCGCTTCAGCACTAAATTCGTGTGGCAAATTGTGTTTACGTAAAGCAATTTCAATTTCCATCCCACTGTCAGCATAGTTGCCTAAAATCTCAACAATTTTTCCCATAGGCTGTGCGTGTGCTGCTGGCTGCTCTGTTAGCTCAACCATGACCACTTGACCAGTTTTAGCGTTCATATCCAAATGATATGGAATCAATATATCCAGATTAATGCGCTTATCTTCCGCAGCAACAATTGTCACACCACTGGCTTGTATAACACGGCCTACTAACTTTTGCGTGCGACGCTCAAGCACTTCTACTAATTTTCCTTCTGGTCTGCCTCTTCTATCCAACCCACTCATGCGCACCATAGCGCGGTCACCATGCATTACTTGCGACATTTCTTTAGGACTTAAGAATAAATCCTCGCCGTTGCATTTAGTTTTGTCATCGGGAATTAAAAATCCAAAGCCGTCAGGGTGACCTTGCACGACGCCAGCAATCAAATCTAGCTTATCGACAATACACAATGCGCCTTTTCTATTTTTAATAATCTGCCCTTCGCGTTCCATTGCGTTAAGACGTTTATTAAAAATTTCACGCTCATCTTCACTAATTTCCAACAATATATAGAGTTGCTCAATACTTAAGGGCGCTCCCTGTTCGCTCATGGTATTTAAAACCATCTCACGACTTGGTATCGGCGTATCGTATCTACTTGCCTCACGGGAGGCAAAGGGATCATTCATTCTTTTATGGCTATTACTTTTTTTTGTCATTGACAAAGCTTACCTTTAATATAAAATTCAACGCATTATTTACTTAGTGGCATATGTTGCTATTTTAATCATGGCGAAAGCCATATGCCCAGATGGCGGAATTGGTAGACGCGCATGGTTCAGGTCCATGTGCCTTCGGGTGTGGAGGTTCGAGTCCTCTTCTGGGCACCACTACACTAATTTAATTGTTAAGCCCTATTCTACTCTATTCATAAAGACTATTTATGTCACAAAACATAGAATTTAAATTATCCACTGAGTATATTGAGTTATGCAACTTACTCAAATTAATAGGCTTGGCTGATAGCGGGGGGCGTGGTAAAACAATGGTCGCCGAAGGTTTGGTTCGTGTAGATGGTTTAATCGAACTTAGAAAAACTGCTAAAATTCGCAACGGCCAAACTGTAATGGCGTCAGATCACGTCATCCATATCAAATAACAGCTTAGCTACTCGCAACTTACTATCTTAAGATAGCCCACTTTTCCGCGTATTATTTAATTCAACCAAAAATTAAGGATTTCAGTGGGGTTAATTAACCCTATTGTTGAGTTAGTAAGTACGTTTTCTTGGTGTGTAAGTAGCCGCATTGGACTCAATGTGCCTAAAAGTGATGCGTCCATTATTAATATCATAAGGTGACAATTCAAGTGTAACTTTATCCCCAGCTAAAATACGAATATGATTTTTCTTCATTTTTCCGCCTGTGTAAGCAATTAACTTATGCCCATTATCAAGCGTCACGCGGTAGCGCGAATCTGGCAATATTTCCATCACCACACCATTCATTTCAATCAATTCTTCTTTAGCCAATGCGTTATCTCCATTAATAATTGAGTTGTGTTAGCAGCAATCTCATGGAGTTTGAAGCAAATATTCAAGTTAGTCGTGTTAATTTATCCAACTTAACCACATCTCGCGCGCATTATAGTCTCGACTCGCTGAATTAGCAATAATCAGATTAAGTTATGAAAATTTATGATTTATACAAGCCAAACAATATTAAAAATACTTAGATTTTACCAAATGTTTGAATGGCTGTTTTCGGCAAGTTCCTCATTATTTCATATTAGCGCAGTCCGATTGTATTTTTTGACACCAATACATCATAAAGTACATATCGAATTTTTGATTTAAATATATTTCTCCTAGCTTGGAGTAACTTTCTCCTTTTTATTTGAACTTATAAATTTAGCGCTAGACTAACTTTGAAATAGAAATTAAGGGATATAAATGAATATTAGTAGTATTGCCATTAAGTTGGCAGAAAAAAATTTAATTCCTGATTGCATTGTCAGACAAGGTATACGTAATTTATCTGAAAAACGTCTCTCAGAGATTGGTGCTAGCAAATGTGAAAGTGGATGTGAAGCAGAGCATGCGTTTATATCAGCAATGAATACTGCGCCTATTGCATTGTTACCAGAAGTTGCAAATGCGCAACACTACGAACTGCCAACAAAATTCTTTGATCTTTGCTTAGGACAACATCACAAGTACAGTAGTTGCTTTTGGCTACCAGAAACATTGTCTTTAGATGAAGCTGAAGCCAATGCGTTGCAATTGAGCTGCGAACACGCAGATTTGCAAGATGGGCAACATATTCTAGAGCTGGGCTGTGGTTGGGGATCGCTGACATTATGGATGGCAGCACACTACCCCAACAGCCAGATTACGGCAGTTTCTAATTCAAACTCACAGCGCGAATACATTAGCGCCATGGCCGTACAGCGTGGACATAAAAATATTACAGTGATTACATGTGACATGAATAACTTTTCACCTAGCGCGTTTTCAATTACAAAATTATTCGATCGGGTGGTGTCGGTCGAGATGTTTGAACACATGCGTAACTACAAACTTTTATTTGGAAAAATACATGATTGGTTGGTGCCAGGTGGCAAGTTTTTTATGCATATATTTGTGCATCGCTCAACTCCATATGCGTTTGAAGTGCAAGGTGATGACGATTGGATGAGCCAGCATTTCTTCTCTGGCGGTATGATGCCAAGCGACGATTTACCTTTACATTTTCAAGAAAAATTAAAGCTAATAGAGCGCTGGCGCTGGGATGGTACGCATTACGAAAAAACTGCCAATGCCTGGTTAGAAAATATGGATAAGCACGAAGACAACATAACGCCGATTTTAGAACAAACATACGGAGTAAATGAAGCAGTAAAGTGGCGCAATCGCTGGCGTATATTTTACATGGCTTGCGCAGAGCTGTTCGGTTATAGAAAGGGCCAAGAATGGTGGGTTTCGCATTACCAATTTGAGCGCCCTTTTTAAAGTTGAATAAAAAATGTTAATTATTAACTTTCTTTTGTTTCAAGTCGCATGGTTTTCATGTGTAATCGGTGCTGGCCAAGGTCTGCCTTGGTTAGGCATTGTTGTAACAGCAACCGTCTTGACATGGCATTTTTATCAAGCAAAACAATTTACATCCGAAGCTTTACTCATGCTTACAGCTTTAGCCATAGGTGCAACTTTTGACCAAGCAATGCTGTCATTGGGCTTTATTAATTACATAAATAATGGCTGGGATGAAGCATTTGTACCAATTTGGATTTTAGCTTTGTGGCTTGCATTTGCTTCAACGCTCAACGTGAGTCTTCGTTGGATGCGAACTAAACATTTAATTACAGTCGCTTTTGGCGCTATTGGTGGCCCTTTAGCTTATTTAGGGGCAGAAAAACTAGGCGCAATAATTTTGCATGGTGCACAAAGTTACATACCTTTATCAATTGGCTGGGCAATTATTACACCCTTACTGGTAATTGTTTCAACGCGATTTGATGGTTTTGCTTCACATTCAAAAGGTGTGATAAAAGGCAAATTAATATGATTCACTGGCATATATACATTTTAGGATTTATAAGCATTAGTCTGCTTGCCCTAACTGGCTGGTTGCTTAGTTTAGCTAGAAAAAATGTCACTCATGTAGACAGTATGTGGAGCTTGTTTTTAATGTTATCGGCCTACAGTTATGCCTTAGCAGTAAACGATTTTACATCACGTACATTTTTAGTACTTTTTTTAGTAAGCTTGTGGGCGATTAGACTTAGTGCCTATTTAACTTGGCGTAATTGGGGCCCTCATGAAGACCATCGCTACGTCGCAATTCGTCAAAATAACGAACCCAATTTTTGGCTAAAAAGTCTCTATATCATTTTTGGTGTACAAGCAGTTCTGGCGTGGATTATCTCAATGCCATTATTTGGCGCCATAGAATCAAAAGTATCGCTAACAAGGCTAGACGTCTTAGGCGGCATCATTTTTACCATTGGTTTTTTATGGGAAACTATTGCTGATTGGCAATTAAGTATTTTTAAAGCCAATTCTAACAATAAGGGAAAAGTACTCAATACTGGCCTATGGGGTTATAGCCGTCATCCAAATTACTTTGGTGAGTGCTGTGTTTGGTGGGGCTTTTATATAATTGCTATGTCTGGTGGTGCATGGTGGACAATTGCTGGGCCAATTTTAATGACATTATTACTACTTAAAGTAAGTGGAGTTGCATTGCTAGAAAAAGATATTGCAGAACGTCGCCCAGCCTATCTAAGCTATATTAAAAACACCAATGCTTTTTTTCCTTGGCTTCCAAAAAAGCTAGTTAAACGTGCGTAAATCTATATTAATCAGTGCGTTATTGTCAATAAGTCTATTTTCAATAGGCGCAAAGGCAAAAGAGTGGGCTTTTGACGTGTACTTAGATAAAAATAAAATCGGCCAACATACCTTTAAGCTGAATGATTCTGACGAACTAACGAGTACTGCTAAATTTAACGTCAAAGTGTTATTTATTAACGCCTATCAATATAATCACCAAGCCATTGAACAATGGCAAGGCGACTGTTTAAGCAGCTTGGAAGCACGTACTCTTGAGAATAAAGTAGAAACTAACATTAAAGCAAAACTATCTGGGCAAGAATTCACTATAGATGATGGCAAAATAAAACAAAATTTGCCTGCCTGCACTATGACATTTGCTTATTGGAACCCAAAAATTATTGCACAATCAAAGCTATTGAACCCGCAAAACGGCGAATGGCTAGACACTAAATTCACTCATCTTGGTTCTGAAACCATTGATGTGAAAAACAAAAAAATAGAAGCCAACCATTACAAATTAGATGGCAGCTTGAATGGCAAAAGCAAATTAAAAATTGAGCTTTGGTATTCAGCCAATAATGAATGGCTTGCATTAAAATCGATTACACCTGAAGGCTACACCATTAACTATAAATTACGTTAAGTTATTAATATAACCAACTGAAATTTAAACTAAATATGCATATAATAAATTTTAAAAGAGTATTAATTATGTCGATTTTTGCAAGTTTTTTGTCAGCCTGTGCAACCAACAAATTGCCACCAATTGCGACTGTTCCACAAGTGAATTTGCCAAAGTTTATGGGTGATTGGTACGTCATTGCAGCAATTCCAACCATGATTGAAACAAAATCTTACAACGCGATTGAGAATTACAAGCTAGACGCAGACGGCACCATTGCAACCACATTTACCTTCAACAAAGGTAGCTTAGATGGCGAGTTCAAAACTTATCAACCACGTGGTTTCGTCGTTGAAAATAGTGGTAACGCATTATGGGGTATGCAATTCATCTGGCCGATTAAAGCTGAGTTTCGTATCGCCTTTTTAAATGATGATTATACACAAACCGTCATTACTAGAAACGCACGTGATTACGTATGGATAATGGCTAGAACACCAACTATCAGCGATGCGGAATATACCAAGCTCACCGACTTTATCTCAAACCTTGGCTATGATTTAACAAAATTACGTAAAGTACCTCACAACGCAAGAAAAGCGAGTCAACCATAATGATCGGGTACAAATACAAGTATGCTTAAAAAGAGTATTAAATGGCTTGATAATGAGGCCGTAGTCATTCCTGACGATGAAAAAAGCTATTGCGGAAACTGGCGCCAGATTGATTTGTGGCGTGTGATTCCCTTCGTCTTAATACACTTAGCCTGCTTCGCTGTTTTTTGGGTCGAATTTAGCTGGTTTGCACTGATTTTTGCCATTGCGCTTTACGGCATTCGTATGTTTGCAATCACAGGCTTCTATCATCGGTACTTTTCACATAAAACCTTTAAAACCACACGTATTTTTCAGTTTGTTTTTGCCGTATTCGGGGCTACGGCTGTGCAGCGCGGACCCTTGTGGTGGGCTTCGCATCATAGGCATCACCATATTAAATCGGATCAATTAGACGATGCGCACTCCCCTGTGCAACATGGGTTTTTATGGAGTCACTTGGGCTGGTTTCTTTCGAATGAGCACTTTGCCACCAAAACTGAGAGGGTAAAAGAATTAGCTAAATTTTTAGAATTACGCTTGCTAGACCGTTTTGATGTTGTAATACCTATTCTTTTTGGCCTAAGCATTTACCTATTAGGCATGTGGCTTGAGGTCTATTACCCTAACCTAAACACCAATGGTATGCAATTGTTAGTCTGGGGATTTGCGATATCCACTGTAGTGCTATATCACGCCACATTTACCGTCAATTCACTCGCACATGTATGGGGTAAGAGACGTTACGTCACCAGCGACCAAAGTCGCAATAACTTATGGATTGCACTTTTAACACTAGGCGAAGGCTGGCATAACAATCATCATCACTATCCAGGTTCGGCAAGACAAGGTTTTTACTGGTGGGAAATTGACTTAACGTTTTACGGCTTAAAGCTTCTTGCCGCATGTGGTTTGATATGGGATATCAGAACAATCCCTACAGCCATACGAGAGTCAAAAAAATTACCCAAAATATAGAACCGAGTCTTTAGGAAATCATTTGAAAATCGCTATTATAGGAAGTGGTATTGCAGGGAATACCATTGCTTACCACTTAAACAAACAGCATGATGTAACAGTATTTGAGGCGGAAAGCCACGTTGGAGGCCACACACATACGCACATCATCACGCATGAGGGTAATGAATACAATGTAGATACAGGCTTTATTGTATTTAACGACCGCACTTACCCTAATTTTATTGCATTACTTGATGAGTTAAACGTGGCTTGGCAGTCGAGCGAAATGAGCTTTAGTGTTCAATGTGAAAAAACTGGCTTGGAATATAACGGGACCAATTTAAACAGCTTATTTGCGCAACGGCGTAATTTATTTAAGCCCTCATTTTACAGAATGATTCGCGATATTTTACGTTTTAATAAAGTTTCACTAGAATTACTTGCTAATGGCAACGAGATTAAATTAGGTGATTATTTAAAAAAAGGCAATTACAGTCAACAATTTATTGACGATTACATCATTCCTATGGGTTCAGCAATTTGGTCTACTGATGCGCAGCAAATGCTCGATTTTCCAGCGCGATTTTTTGTAAGGTTCTTCCATCATCACGGGATGCTCACTGTTAATAATCGTCCGCAATGGCGCACGATTACTGGCGGTTCAGCAAGTTATGTAAGCAGATTGACTGAAAATTTTAAATATAAAATTAGACTTAATACGCCTGTAGAAAGTATACGCAGGCTTGCTAAATCAGTGCGTGTTAAACCAAAGCATGGCGATGAAGAAACTTTTGATTACGTATTTCTTACCTGTCATAGCGACCAAGCACTTAATTTACTTAGAGATTGCTCAACTGCAGAGAATGAAATATTAGGTGCGATTCCATATCAAGAAAACAACGTCTTTTTACATTATGATTCATCAATAATGCCTAAACATAAGTTAGCATGGGCTGCATGGAACTACCACGTCACGAACCCAAATATCAATCAAGTGTCGGTGACCTACAACATGAATATTTTGCAAAATTTGCAATCAAAAGAGCCGTTACTTGTGACGCTAAATCATACTGGACTGATAAACCCAGCCAAAGTAATTAAGCGATTAAAATATATGCACCCAGTTTACACATTGGCTGGAACAGCTGCACAAGCTAGACATGCTGAAATAAGTGGTAAAAATAGAACTGGCTATGCAGGCGCATACTGGCGCAATGGCTTTCATGAAGATGGAGTGGTAAGCGCTTTAGAAGCCATTAAGCACTTTGAACAAGCAACATTACTTAAGTTTAAATGACTAAAAGTGCTATCTATCAAGGCTTAGTAACGCACCACAGATTCCAGCCTAGGCAGCATGGTTTCAGCTACCAAGTCTTTATGATGTATTTAGATTTAGATGAACTGCCCGATTTATTCAGTGGTTTTAAAAATTGGTCTTATGCCACTAACAATTGGGCTTGCTTTAAACGATCTGACTATTATGGCAACCCCAAAATATCGCTTAAGCAAGAGATTAGTGAACTTGTAAAAAAAGCCACAGGTTCTGCACCCCACGGGAATATTCGCCTACTTACCAATATGCGATATTTCGGGCATTGTTTCAACCCAGTGAGCTTTTACTATTGTTTTGAAGCCGACGGCACTACCCTACAAGCCATTGTCAGCCATATTACCAATACACCTTGGGGTGAAGACTATGCATATGTGCATGACTTTAACTCTGAAAAAATCATAAAAAAAACTAAAAATGGTGATATTACGGTATTCAAATTTGATAAAACTTTCCATGTTTCACCCTTTATGCCTATGAACATTCAATACGACTGGGAATTTAAGCACGAAGAAAATCAGCTACTAATTCATATGAAAAATTTTAAAGATGGCGTACAAGTTTTCAATGCTACTTTAGCCTTGAATCGCAAAGAAATTATGCAAAGTAACCTCAATTGGATTTTGATCCATTATCCATTCATGACGCTTAAAGTAGTTGCCGCCATATATTGGAACGCGCTTTTACTTTGGATTAAGCGCGTACCTTTTTACTCAAACCCAATAAATTCTTCAAAAAATGATGATTAATAACACATCTCAGCAAGAAACTTTAACTGCTAGCTTAAAGCAAAAAAGCCGCTCAAAATGGGTCGCTGATTTTGCTAAGTCGCAAATCCTAAAACGTCTGCAATTGTTACAAAAAGGCAGATTAACGCTCAACGATGGCGCTGAGCAATATAGCTTTGGGAGCAGTGAAGGGACAAAAGCCAAAATTCATGTACATGATTCACGATTTTATGGCGAAATCGCTTTTGGTGGCAGTATAGGAGCTGGTGAAGCCTATATGCTGGGTTATTGGACCACCGATAATCTTACCGATGTGATTCGTCTGATGTGTGTCAATCAGTCTGTCATGGACTCTCTTGAAGGCGGATACCAATGGCTAACCAAACCTTTTATGCAATTATTACACTGGCTCAATAGCAATACTACTGAAGGTAGTCGCAAGAATATTGCAGCGCATTATGATTTAGGTAATGACATGTTTGCCTTATTTTTAGATCCAACCATGATGTATTCCAGCGCAATCTTTAACGAATATACACCTAATCTACAAGCTGCCTCTGAGCTTAAGCTTAAAACCATCTGCGATAAATTAGACTTAAACCCAACAGATCATGTAATTGAAATTGGCACTGGATGGGGAGGATTTGCCATTTATGCAGCAACGCATTACGGTTGTCGTATAACCACCACCACTATTTCTAAACGACAATATGAATTTGCAAAAGAAAAAGTAAAAGCTGCAGGCCTAGAAGGTAAAATTACCCTTTTACTTGAAGACTATCGACATTTAACGGGTTCTTTTGATAAATTAGTATCGATTGAAATGATTGAAGCAGTAGGCCACAGATTTTATGACACCTATTTTGCTAAAGTTGGTTTATTACTAAAAGAAGATGGACTAGCGTTAATACAAGCCATCACAATTGCAGATCAACGCTATGAAAATGCCAAAAAATCAGTCGATTTTATCCAGCGCTATATATTTCCAGGTTCATGCATTCCATCAAACACCGTAATGCTCAATAGCATTACTAAGATGAGTGATTTGAGATTGTTTAATTTGGAAGATATAGGTCAGCACTACGCAACTACTTTAAAAATTTGGCGAGAAAACTTTTTTTTAAATCTTCAAGAAGTTAGAAAGTTTGGTTACTCAGAAGAATTTATCAAAATGTGGGATTTTTATTTTTGCTATTGTGAAGCTGGCTTTATGGAACGTGCCTTAGGTGATGTGCATTTATTGTTAGTTAAGCCTCAGAATCGAATTCATATAGCGCATCAAATTGAGCAAAGCATCTAGATGCATTAATAGACGTTCTCTCGGCATGATTGTCATAATCAACATGTCCATTACATCAGAGGCTACCATGGCTTTAGAGTACATACCCAAGAGCGCGTTCTGCGACACCCTATCCTTTACATACACTAAGCCAAACCAATAAACTTTTAACCCTAAATTTCCATTTTTCTATTAAAATCTAAAAATAGTACTTGACAGAGCAATTGTTTCCCCGTAAAAAGTAGTTTAGGCGTTTGGTTATTTAATTTGGTTTAGTTTTAAGACTGATTATTAGTTAAAAACCCATTCATTTAGGGTGCCTCCCTTTTTTAAAGTATGGAATAAGATATGGCTACAGGTTTAGTTAAATGGTTTAATGATTCAAAAGGTTTTGGTTTCATTACTCCTGATGCGGGCGGCGACGATTTATTCGCTCATTTTTCAGCAATTGTTGACTCTGGTTACAAAAGCTTGAAAGAAAATGATCGCGTAAGTTTTGATGTTACAGACGGACCAAAAGGTAAACAAGCTTCTAACATTCAGAAAGCTTAAGTAACTAAGAATCCAAAAAAATGGCCCTTAATTGGGCCATTTTTTTGGCCCTAATTTACTAAGTTTACATACCTTATCTATGCATAACAAAATACCTTCGCACTAGTTTAAGATGGATAACGCAGACCTTATTGGCTATGTTTCAGCTTTCTTAACTACACTCGCATTCGTGCCACAAGCCCTACATTCTTGGGAAACGCGGGATTTATCTGGCGTATCGCTGCCCATGTATAGCTTATTTAGCCTCGGTGTCGCTGGATGGTTGATTTATGGCATCATGATTGTCAGTTGGCCAATTATTCTCGCCAACTGCATTACATTAGTACTCGCCTGCGTAGTTCTTTGCTTAAAAATTATGCATAGAAACTAAAACTTCTGGCATTATATTTTTTGATTATTCGCCAAAAAGCCCATCTCGATAAGCGACTTACGCAAAAGAGCCTCTACGACACGATAACCTTCCGCATTCGGGTGTACTTGGTCTGCTTTAAACGCATTATTCCCCAACACCTCTGAAAATGCATTTTCTACCAAAGGTGTATTAGTCTCTTCTGAAAGTTTTTTATAAAGAGTATGATCAGAAAGATGACCAAAGGCAGCTCCCATTGGACTAAATTCTGGTATTGCCAATAATATAGTTTGAATATCCTTTACTTTAGCCTGCGCTAGTATGGACTTCAAATTAGTCGTCGTTTCAGTTTCTGGTAAGCGTCGAAGGAAATCATTTCCTCCAAGCTCGATGATAAGCAAATCAATCTTCATGCCTGCAAGCAAAGCTGCTGTGCGTTCTAGGCCATCTGCTGAAGTGTTGCCTGGTACGCTAGCATTGGTGATATTCCAACCAGTGTTGTCAGCAAGAATACTGACATAGTCTTCTTTTATTCCTGCGCCAGTGCCAAAACTTAAACTATCGCCCAAAACCACTACTGTAGATTTTGCGGGTATATTCGAATATTGTGGCTTATTATCACAAGCTACTGTATTGATAGACAATAAAATTATGATAAATAGTTTTTTCAATACGCTCAGCAAGTACATTTCTTAATTCGCAATGCAATCAAACAATTAAGGTTTATGGTTTACTTTTTAAGTGCATAGACCACAATATTGTCACCAGCAGTGTATCCAAAAATTGCATTACCACCCGCCGCCACAGCAATATACTGAACACCATCAATTTCATAACTAATAGGTGGTGCATTCACACCGGCTTCAACCTTAGCTTGCCATAGCAAATCACCTGTATTGCTATTGTAGGCATTGAAATTGCCGTTACCTTCGCCCATAAATAATAGTTGGCTTTTGGTGGCGAGTAAGCCACCCATTAACGGTTGTTCTGTTTTTACTTGCCACTTCATTTTGCCAGTAGATAGGTTAATGGCGGATATAACGCCCCATCGTGGGTCTTTTGTAGGTTCTGATGATGCATATCGAATCGCAGTAGCACCATCTTTAGCGGGCTCTTCCACCAATTTGTATTTTATAGGGGAATGGATTCCTGCAACAAAACTAGTTTGACTACCCTCATCTAATGCGCTCGGACTCCAGTTTGAACCACCTAGTATGCCAGGATAAAGCACTGTGCCTTCTTTAGTAGCCTTAGCAAATAGATTTTTTTGTGGCACAAAAGCATCTGATTTCATCAGTAACTTTCCTGACGTTCTATCATTCACATAATACCAACCAGTTTTGCTAGCCTGTCCTACTGCCGCAATTTTTTTACCCCCTGATTTATAGTCAAACAATACCGGCGGACTAGCTAAGTCATACCCCCAAACATCATGCGGCACTTGCTGATAATACCATTTTATTTTTCCTGTCTCCGTGTCTAATGCAACCAACGAGACTGTATATAGATTATCGCCTGGACGTGATACGTCATTCATTTGTGGAGATGGGTTACCAGTTCCAAAATAAAGTGTATTGGTTTTAATATCAATTGCTGGCGTACTCCAAGCAGAGCCACCACCGTAGCGCCATGCATCTTTATTATTAATTAAATTAGCTTTTTCAGCGGCAATATCACGATTTAACGAAATACCATCCGACGTGGCCTCTGCAAACAGCCCCTCCCAACCTTGCGCTGGAATTGTGTCGAACTGCCACACACGTTTACCACTGCTTACATCATAAGCCGCTAAGAATCCTGGTCGGCCATAACGTCCATCCACCCCAATTACCGCGCCTAATGGTGCATCTAGTCTAGGTGTATCCACATGTAAGCCGTAACCTACACCAGTCACACCCACAATAACTTTGCCTCGATACACCACTGGGGCCATAGCAATGCCAACACCTGTGCCACCGTATACATCTTTACTGCTTTTTGCATCAGCTTTGCTCAAGGAGCTAGTATTTTCAGTGAGTGCAGTATCATCAGCCACATCAATATCCCAAAGCTTGCTACCATTTTTAGCATCTAAGGCTATCAATCGCGCATCAACCGTACCAATAAATACTTTGCCGTCACTCACAGCAACACCTCTGTTAGCAGGACCGCAACACATTTTCCAGTTTGCTCTGCGATCATGCTTGTAACGCCATAACTCCATGCCTGTTTTAGCGTCCAAGGCGACCACATGATTAAAGGGTAGCGCAACATACATCACACCATTTGCAACAATTGGTGTAGCTTGAAAGCTTGCAACTACCCCACTTTTAAATTGCCAAGCCAACTTCAAGTATTTAACATTTTGTTGATTGATTTGTGTCAATGGTGATAAACGTTGATTGGTGTAATCACGACCAAAACTAGGCCAATCTTTACCAGACACATCAACAACCTGTTTATTTTCTAACCCTGAGCAGGACAACATAGTAAAATAACTGAGTAAAATTAAACCTTTAACGCTAATGTAGCTTAACTTACAATTGATTAATGGCTTATTCATCACATTTCCAATTTCTTAATAAATATCTTTAAAGCTTTGTAGTTAAAGTATACAGATTTGTATACTTTTTGCCAATTTTTAACGACGTTACATTTCGATTGTAGTTATCAAGATTGTTAAGTCAGTAGATGATAGATGCAGTTATACTGATGTAAGTATCATCTAAATTGGAGTACTTAATGAACGAACGTATTCAGCAACTACTTGACCAGATTACCACACTTGAAGATGACCTGCGTGAGGCGCTAAACGAGCAACAGAATAGTATTTTTTTCCAGATAAAGGGCAAGCGTGTCGAATTCGAACAATCTGTCAAAGAAACTCATCTACGACTTAAGCGAAACTTCTTTCGTTGGTTGGTAACAGATCGCCCGCAGAACTTGATTACTGGTCCGATTATTTACTCGATGATTATTCCATTACTTATTACTGACCTTTTCGTCAGTTTCTATCAGCTCACCTGCTTCCCAATTTACGGCATCAAGAAGGTACGGCGTGCCGACTACATTATATTTGACAGGCAACAGCTCAATTACCTGAATTTTATTGAAAAATTTCATTGTACATACTGTGCATATGGTAGTGGCATGATTTCCTACGTTAGTGAAATTATTGCAAGGACTGAGCAATATTTTTGCCCAATCAAACATGCGCGAAAAATATTAGGTACGCATAATAGGTACGCACATTTTTTAGAATATGGAGAAGCGGAAAACTACGAAGCAAAGCTTGAGGAATATCGCCGTGCATTATCGAAAGACACCTCTAGCAAATAGAATCAATAATCAGCTTTTTCTGGGCTGACCAAATTTCACAAAGTACAAATCCAGAAATATTTAAGCATCTATTCATTTTGTCAGTCGCATAAATAATTTTGTTAGTTGCTCTGGCAACTTGGCGACGTTATCAATGACTGTAAAATGGTTGCCAAAAATATCGGTCACATATTCATCTGCTTTGGGATCAAGATTAATGCAATAAGTATAAATACCTTTTTGATCTAGCTCGCGCACAGCGACGCGAGCATCCTCAATCAGCAGTCGCTCATCTTTAGTATCAATATCAGCAGGTTCACCATCCGTGAGAATTAACAATAACTTTTTATCTACTTTCTGATGATGTAAATAGTGCCCTGCATGACGCATAGCAGCGCCCATACGTGTTGAGTAACCAGCCTCCATCGCAGACAAACGTCCTTTCACATCATCGTTCCAATTTTCCTTGAATCCTTTTATATGCAAATAGCGAACTTCGTGACGCGTATTTGAATGAAAACCACTAATTGCAAATGGGTCGCCAATCTGTTCAATTGCCCACGCTAGCAATGAAACTGCTTCTTGACTCAGCTCAAGCTTACTTTGTTTACACCCTTTAGGCACATCCGCGAGCGATGCGGATAAATCAAGCAGTAAAGTCACAGCTATACTACGTCCATCATGCTCATGGCTCATATTGATGCGCGAATCTGGCATACTCCCACTTTTGAAATCAATCAGCGAACGCACTGCGACATCCAAATCAAGCTCAGAGCCTTCTTCCTGATAACGAATGCGTACTTTATTTTGCGGTTTAAGTAGATCGATAATGCACTTTAATTGCTTAGCAAGAACGCTATGCTTTTCCAGTAACTTATCAATAAATACTGCGTCGCCTTGATGATGCAAATTTTCATACACACTTACCCAGTCAGGGCGATAGTGCTGACTGCTGAAGTCCCATTCAGGGTAAAGTCGGGGAGGCAACTTATTTTCTGCTTGCTCCGTGTTTTGCTGCGGCGCAGGTCTGCTGGCAACATCTTCTTCGTCGCCCTCCTCGATAAAACGCCACATATGGCGATTATCGTCGCGGTAACTAACCTCGGTATCATCAAACCACACATTTGCGCTCTGGTCACTCTGTAAGCGAGTCTCCGTAATGTAACTTAAACCTAATTGCACCATATCATCGGTACGGGTATTTTTCGCCAGCATCAGAGCATGAAAGCGGGCGACATAATTCAAAAGAATGGCATTAGGGTATGTATGTTGAGAATCTAGAAGTGCGCGTGACAACATCGCCAGACGATGACGTATTGCAGACCATCCTTCAGGACATGCGCCCTCTTTTGGTACTGGATGCAAACTACGCCAGAGTTTTTGCAATCCTGGAAACTCCTGCATGGCTAGATACTCAACTCGTGAATCCTCAAACACTTCGATTGCCAAACGTTGAAACGGGCTAAAATTGTCAGCAACCAGCCAGTCTGTCCAACGCTGATGTGCAACAATATGCGCCAACAAAGCTCGGTAACGATCAATACCATATACCCCATTTTGAAAATCGTCATACATGTCCGGTAGATGTATTACAAGTTTTTCCAAACGCTTGACATCAATAACATTATCATTGTTATTATTAAAAGCCTGATTTTCCAAATAAGGTATAGGCTTACGCACCGTATCAAAAGCCAGCGAGTAAGGTAAAAAATGTGCCTCCGTTTTCCACATGCAGCGCAAATAGAGATCAAGTTTTCGCTCATTGTCTATTAGCAAGGTACCATGGCGTTCACGTCGCAACACAGCACGACTGTCAGCTGACTTTAGTGAGAAAAATTCGCACTGACGGTCAGGATTGTTTGGGTAAGCCTTGACGCCGTAATCCACCCAATTGCGTAACCCGCTAATCGATAGTTGACCAAGCAGAAGTGACATACTCCTAAGAAAGTCTGGCAAACAAGGGCTGTTATACATGGTATCAATGCCGTGCACTTTGGGCATGGTACGTTCCATGGTATGCCAAACCAATTGCAGATACTCTTTAAAAAGTGACTGGCTCTCTAACCCTCGAGCCGCAGAAGATAGGCTTTGCAAAAAAGGTGCGATCGCCTTGGCATTAGGTGTTCGTGATAATTTTTGCGTAAACTCAATAACAAGTGGAAAAACTTCCTCTCCCAACTGCGCGGCGACGTCAGGCATTTCCTCAAGATATGCCAACACTGGCTCTTCGCCACGGCCAAGTTTCCCGATGATGCGAGCACCATCGATATATGTAGCCACACCCGAAGTTGAAAGTTTGCTACGTGCATAGCTTAGGCAGTCATCAAACACCCTTTGCACACCAGCAAAACTGCAATCCAATGACTGGCGCTCTGCTTGATTATTTTCCACTAACTTATGGCTTATTTTAAATCAAAGAAAAATGGCGTCAATCACATGATCTAACGTATCGCGAATATCAGCATCATCTGTAATCGGCCTCACCAGTGCCATACGGCAGGCATCCCTAGCAACAACACCTTGATTAATGAGCATCGCTGCATATACTAACAACCGCGTAGAAATTCCCTCATCCAATCCATGCCCTTTTAGGTTGCGAGCTGCCTCGGCAATGTGTACTAACTGCATAGCAATCGTTAGATCAATGTTAGCCTCCTTCGCAACTATATCTGCCTCTACTTTAGCTGACGCATAATCAAACTCCATTGCGGCAAAGCGCTGCTTGGTCGATTGCTTTAAATCCTTCATCAGGCTTTGATAACCCGGATTGTAGGAAATCACCATTTGGAAGTCTGGATGTGCTGTGACCAATTCACCTTTTTTGTCCAATGGCAGATTGCGCCTGTGATCGGTTAACGGATGAATGGCGACCGTAGTGTCCTGTCGCGCCTCAACTACCTCATCCAGATAACAGATGGCACCATAGCGTGCTGCCAGCGTCAACGGCCCATCTAGCCAACGTGTGCCATTGGCATCCAGCAAATAACGCCCCACCAAATCTGAAGCAGTCATATCTTCATTACAAGCTACAGTAATCAATGGCTTCCCAAGCTTCCAAGCCATATGTTCAACGAAACGTGATTTTCCACAGCCAGTCGGTCCTTTCAGCATAATCGGCAAACGTGCGGCGTATGCGGCCTCGTAAAGAGCAATCTCATTGCCTTGCGGCTGATAGAAAGGCTCTTTACTGACTATATACTGCTTAATGTCGAATTGCTCGCTCATACTTTTCTCTCTCTTAACTTTATAATTTGGCTATCAAATAATACAGCAAATAATCCATTAGATAGATAGAAAAAGCCCCTGCGAGAATCATTTGCAGGGGCTTTTATTACATTTTATTCGACATCTAAATTATTTGTGAACGCCCAACTTCTCACGCCAACCTGGGAAAATTCTATCAGCATCTCCCGGGAATGACTCAAATGCACGTGCAAACTCCTTGTGCTCTTTAGCATACTCAATCGGGTCGGCACCAGATTTCCAACAGTCAAAAGATTGGCGCAATGAAATCGCACCAGCTGCAGGAGAATCAATATGACCATATGCACCACCACCTGATGTATTGATCACATTGCCATGACCTAAGTTCTCGAAAAAGCCAGGTAAACGAAGTGCGTTCATACCCCCAGAAATAATCGGTGTTGTCGGTTTCATGCCGTGCCATTCTTGATGATAGTAAGGACCATCCGCAGAGTCACGTTCAATCATATATGCAATGATACGGTCATCATTGCCACCTTCCATCTTGCCGTAACCCATCGTACCTACATGTATACCAGAAGCACCTTGTAAACGTGACATTTTGCTCAACACAAAAGCAGTGTAACCACGCACTGAAGATGGCGAAGTTACAGCGCCATGACCAGCACGGTGATAATGTAGATATTGGTTTGGATACTGGCGACGGGCAGTGGTAATCATACCAGGGCCACCAACGTAGCCATCCACAAGAAATGCTACTTTGTTAGCATCTGGACCAAAAGTTTCTAAAATATAATCTGCACGAGCAAGCATTTCGTAATGGTCATCAGCAGTAATGTTGGCTGAGAACAGTTTCGCCTCGCCGGTTTCATCCATGGCACGCTTCATAGCGTCATACACTAATGGAATAACCTTTTTGGTCGGACAGAATACTTGATTACCTTGTGGCTCATCATTTTTGATGAAATCGCCACCCAGCCAGAACTGATAAGCAGCTTTAGCAAATGGCTCAGGACGCAGACCTAATTTAGGCTTAATGATAGTACCGGCAATATAGCCACCATTAACGCGAGGGCGGCCTAAAATATCCCATAAATCAGTAATGTCTTTAGCTGGACCGTCGTACATACGCAAGATAGACCAAGGTACGTAAAAATCCTGCATCTGTAGGCACTTAACATCACCCATGCCTTGATTATTACCAATTGCTAGCGTCAAAAATGATACCAACATCGCACGACCGTCAGTCATATTACGGTCAAATAAATCATTCGGATATGCGACTTTCATTATGCCTTTAGCTTCATCAATGAAATAAACTATTGCATCTACACCCTTAGTGAAATCGTCCGTAGTACTCACTTCCACATTAGTACCGGTAGATGACTCTGCAGCAATATGTGCGGCCACCTCGAGGTAACCATAGCCAGTGGCTGGCTGCATGTGATAGGCAACAAGTACATGATTGTCACCCTTGATTAAATCCTCTTCTTTAAGACTGAGGTCTGCATAACGTCCTGACTGATCCATCACTTTCTCCTCTAACGCATTTTATAAAAATAATTTCACCACAATGCAAGCCACTGCGTTCTTCACAGCGTTGTTAACACTATACCAATAGCCAATTCTAAGTAACAGTAGTTTTTTTATATTGTAAGATTAGTGTGACTTTTGGCTAACTATTATTCATAAATAATGCTGAAGGCTAATTACTTTTATCAAATGATAAAGTCACTGATAGAATATGATAGAAAATATAACCATCATCAGCAGAGGGGAATCATCATGTCAAAGAAGCATCCAGTTATCGTTGTCACTGGCTCATCAGGTGCAGGTACTACCACAGTAAAGCGTGCATTTGAGCATGTGTTTCGCCGAGAAGGAATCAATGCAGCTGTAGTTGAAGGTGATAGCTTTCACTCCCTGAATCGCAATGAATTTAAAGTGGCGGTAAAGAAAGCGGAAGCCCAAGGCAACAATCATTTTAGCCACTTTGGACCTGAAGCCAATCATTTTGACAAGATTGAAGAGCTGTTTGAGACTTATGGTAGAACTGGCTCTGGTAAAAAACGCTATTACATACACAATAATGCAGAGGCGGCAACACTAAATGCGAGACTCGGCACTAATCTTGGTGCGGGAGAATTCACACCATGGGAAGACTTAGCCCCTAACAGTGATGTATTGTTTTATGAAGGTCTGCACGGCATGGTGAAAACTGATGAGGTTGACTTGCCACAACATGTAGATTTAGGTATAGGTGTTGTACCTGTGATTAACTTAGAATGGATTCAAAAAATTCATAGAGATAGCTCTGAACGCGGTTATTCAGCCGAAGAAACGGTTGATACTATATTAAGACGAATGCCCTCTTATATTAATTACATTGCAACACAATTTTCCAATACCCATATTAACTTTCAGCGCGTGGCTATTGTTGACACATCTAATCCGTTCGTAATGCGAGATATTCCAACATTAGACGAGAGTTTTGTTATTATTCGCTTCCGTGATCCAGGCATGGCAGATTTCCCATATTTATTATCGATGCTGAATAATTCATTTATGACCCGCAGAAATACCCTTGCTGTTCCAGGCGGGAAAATGGGTTTAGCAATGGAGATTATTTTGGCCCCGCTAATTCACAATTTAATGCAAAATCGTAAATTAGAGACGCGTCACCATTTGGAATAAATGAACTAGTTTTAAGCTAAGAAACATTAATTAAAAAACTAGGCATAAGCTACTCGTTTTTTGTATTCTCAGTGGCTCATGATATTCTCTCATTCTTTCCCTAAGAGCATCAATCATGAGTACTATAGAAACCTTTATTCCCAGCAAAGATGCCTCTCTTGAATCATCTATCAGCACATTGCAAGGCAAGTTGCTTGCGCTAGGCATTCATGTAGAAGAAAAATCTTGGCTGAATGAAATCGAGGGCATTTGGTCGGTACATGTTATCGATAAAGACTGCACACGATTATTTACCAACGGCAAAGGCGCATCGCAACTAGCAGCACGCGCTAGCGCTCTTGGCGAGTATTTTGAGCGCTTAAGTACCAACTATTTTTGGACGCATTTTTACTTAGGTGAAACTATCGCCAAGAAAGAGTTTGTACATTACCCGAATGAGCAATGGTTTAAGGTCAAGAATGACAAGTGGCCAAAAGAGTTACTAACACCAGATTTGCAAAAATTCTATAACCCAGAAGGTGGCGCCGTCGCCAGCCAACTCATTGATTTAAATTCCGGCAATGCAGATCGAGGCATTTGCGCCATTCCATACACACGTTTACGTGATGAAAAAATCGTGTTATTCCCAGTTAATCTCATCGGCAATTTATACGTGAGCAATGGCATGAGTGCGGGCAACACCTTGATGGAAGCACGCACACAGGCGTTAGCTGAGATTTTTGAACGTGACATTAAATACAGAATAATTCGAGAAGGAATTTGTTTGCCTGACGTACCAGAAGCTGTGATTAATCGTTATCCTCGCATTGCTGCAGGCATTAAAGGCTTGCGCGATGCAGGCTACGGCATATTAGTAAAAGATGCTTCATTAGGTGGTCAATACCCTGTAATGAACGTCACGCTTTTGCACCCTGAAGACCAAGGTTGTTTTGCCAGTTTTGGCGCACACCCACGTTTTGAGGTGGCTTTAGAACGTGCGCTGACAGAATTACTACAAGGCCGCGCATTAGGTAGTTTAAAAGGCTTTGTCGCTCCTGGCTTTGATATGGAAGAGATTTCTGACTCACAAAATTTAGAAATCCATTTTGTAGATTCCAGTGGAGTGATTAGTTGGAGTTTCTTACGTAGCACACCAGATTATGATTTTGTAGATTGGAACTTTGGCACGTCAACGCAAGAAGACTACGACTGGTGCGTGAATACCATTCATAATAGCGGGCATGATATGTACATTGCCGACTTCACCCATTTAGGTGTTTATGCCTGTCGCATTTTTGTACCAGGTATGAGTGAAATTTACCCCGTAGAAGAATTGGAATGGGAAAATAATACCGTGGGTAATTTGGTACGCCCTTTTGCCTTACGTTTACAAGATTTGAATAAGAAAGAATCAGCCGCACTGCTAGAAACTTTGCTTGATTTAGACCTAGCAGATGAATTACCAGTGACCACGTTAATAGGCTTATGTGCTGATGCTGGCACCACTTGGGTAGATCTACGCACTGGCGAACTTAAAACACTTGCTGCGCTTGCTTGTAACAGCACCGACAATATTTTAGATGGCTGTGCTTGGATCTCACAATTTAATGAACTTCCCCCAGCACGATCAAAAGTTTATCGTTGCATCGCAAATTTAGTGCAGATTGAGGATGAATTAGCCATAAATGGATCAAAAAGTGGCAATTTGGCCTTATTTGAAGCCAATCTAACCCTCATGTATGGCAAAGAAACCTTGGCCCAAGCCCTGCGTCTAGTCAACCAAGAAGAGCAATATTTTGGCTTAAGTAACTTAGGCGCAAATATGGAAGGCAGTAAAATGCACCAACAATTACTAGCTGCCTACGGAAAAGTTTGGAAACGCTAAAGGGGGTTTTATGATTTTAGATACCGTATCAAATGCAAATAGATACTGCTCAATACACCCATTTTTCGGGCAAGTATTTGACTTCATGCGCAATACTGATTTACTTGCGCTCGCCAATGGGCGGCATTATATTGTTGGAGATGATGTATTTGCTATTGTCTCACGCGTAGATGGACGTACACACGAAGAGGCGCAACTAGAGTGCCATCGCAAATATATCGATATTCAGTTAGTCTTATCAGGTGTGGATGAAATGGGCTGGAAGCCACTTGCAGATTGCAACAACCCTGTAAGCGAATATAGCAAATCGGCAGATATTCAATTTTACTATGACCCCCCTACCTCTTGGATTGCAACCCCTGCAGGATCATTTTGTATTTTTTTCCCTGAAGATGCTCATGCGCCTTTAGTTGCCACACAAGCCATTCATAAAATAGTGTTTAAGGTTGCTGTCGATGCAATCCAGCAATAATGCAGTTGTTGAATGGCGAGATGGACAACCTTTTGCCAGTAATTTTCAAGATGTTTACTTTTCAAGCGATAATGGCTTACAGGAAACTGAATATGTGTTTTTACAAGGCAATGATTTATCTAATCGCTGGAAAAAACCCTATTACAACTCTTTTACCATCGCCGAAACAGGCTTTGGTACTGGTTTAAACTTTTTATGTGCTACTAAGCTATGGCTCTCCACTGCGCCTAAAAAAGCAACTTTACATTTCATTAGTGTAGAGAAATATCCGCTTAGTCTTAATGATTTAACTCGCGCACTACATTGCTGGCCTGAGTTAAAAGAATTGACTGAGCCATTATTAGCCAATTACAAAAATTTATTAAATGGCAAAAATTATCTAAGTTTTTACAATAATCGAGTGCGTTTAAGCTTGCTTATTGGCGATGCAACGATGTGTTTCGCAAAATTTTCCAACAGCCGAAATGTTCAGCTAATTGATGCTTGGTTTTTAGATGGCTTTTCTCCCAGTAAGAATCCTGACATGTGGCAACCTGCACTTTTTGCACAAATGGCGTCAATATCAAATGTAGAAACCACCTTCGCGACCTTCAGCAGTGCTAGTGAGGTTAGGCGCGGCCTAATGATGGCAGGTTTTGAAGTTAAAAAACAAACAGGCTTTGGCAAAAAACGCGAAATGTTACGTGGGCGCTTTTTAGGTAATGCAAATGAAACCTAAAACCGCAATCGTGATTGGCGGCGGCATTGCTGGTTGTAGCACAGCTTATTCACTCGCACAGAGAGGACTTAAGGTTACACTGTTGGAACGCCGAGCCAGCAACGCTAATGAAGCCTCCGGTAACCCTCAGGCTATGCTTTATCCAAGATTAAGCGGTGATGATGCAGCAAGCCAATTCGCACTTGATAGTTATCTATATAGCTTAAGTTTTCTTAAGACATTGAATCTGAACCCTGTTGAATTTAACGTTTGTGGCATGCTACAGCTTGGTTTTAACCCAAGAGAACTCGCACGAATTAAAAAAGTCGCGGCGCAAAATCATTCTGAAGATATTTTGAAATACGTCACTGCCGATGAAGCCAGCACCCTTGCTGGTATCGAACTTATGCATGATGCCATACACTTTCCAAACGCAGCATGGGTTAATCCAAAAAAGCTGTGTGAGCATTTAACCGCCCATGGAAATATATCAATTAATACATTAACTAAAGTTAGTAAGATATTGAAAATTAAAAATTTATTTGAAATTTATTCAAATGAAAAACTGATAGAACAGGCTGATATTGTTGTTATCGCAAACGCTAACGAAGCACAAAATTTAGGCTTAGACTTTCATCTAAAAACACAAGCGATACGAGGACAAGTTAGCATGCTCGCTGCCACAGAGATTAGCCAAAAACTTAAATTAATTGTCTGTAGTGACGGCTACCTAAGCCCCACAGATAATGGCCAGCATTGTTTGGGCGCAACATTCTCAACAGAAAGCAGGGACTCTACATTAGATGAATTAGATCATTTATCTAATCTAGCAAAATTAAAATGTTTCTCAATGCCACTGTATGAAAATCTTAAAAACAATATCAACGGTGGTCGTGTTTCATTCAGATGCACCTCGTTCGATTACTTTCCTTTGCTTGGTGAATTGTTAGACCATTTATTATTAAAAGCCAAACCACCCCGCCCTAGCGCCCAGCTAGAATCTTTGCCATGGATAAAAGGTCTTTACATCAACGTAGCACACGGTAGTCGCGGCTTCACCAGCGCACCGTTTTGCGCAGAATTGCTTGCACAAATGGTTTGCAATGAACCAATTACCATGAATAATGAATTAGCTGCATTAATGAATCCCAATCGTTTTGTACTACGCAAGCTTGGGTTAAAGCGTTTAGCTAGAATAAATATTAGTAAATAAGTTGAGCAAAAAATAAATAAGAATATTATTTGGTATCTAATTTAGCACTTTAAAAGAATTCAGTTATAGCGATTTGAAGAGAGCGAAATTAGGTTGGTAATTTCCGAAAGACGCACAGATATTCATTCGGCGATTGACACAGAATCAGTTTTTTCAGAGAGTTAAGCTAGCATTAGTCAAAAATAGGCTACCATTTAACGATACTCTGGAAGCAAATATCCATGTGGGTCGCAGAGCAGGTGTTTTTAGCCAAGTAAGGCATACTCGTTTGCGTACGCCGTATGTTACCTTTTCAAATTCTTTGCGAGCCCGTGTTGGACTTATCCGTTTACTGTACATCGCATGCCTCAATACTCCATTCTGAACTTTCTCCAATTCGTAGACACTTAACAAATATCCCCCCACATTGCTTTCAGACTACAAAACTACAAGCTTTAAACTTAATGGTCAAGCCCCCTCGTTTTCAATTAAAATGCGACATGCAGACTTCAAATGAAAACGCGCTTAAGCATTATCAACAAGCCTTATTACGTAATCCTAAAGATTTAGAGGCGCAAATTAGTTGTGGCAATTTGTGTGTTGAGCTGCATCGATATGAAGAGGCTGCGGGTTATTTCAGGCGTTTGTTGCGCATACTTAAAAGCAATTTAGACGTGCGTAATGCGCTTTGTTATGCCTTGCAAGAACTTGGGAATGAATCGCATATAAGCGGCCGTTATGCAATGGCTGAGGCGTGTTTTCAAGAGGCACTTGAGCACCAGTCTGCCAATGCCGCTTATTTGTACAACTTGGCAAATGCGCAACGTGAACTTGGCAAGCCCAAACACGCTGCCATTCATTATCAAAAATCCATACAACTTAACCCAACTGACGCGGATGCCTACAATAATTTAGGCAACGTGCAGCGTGAGTTAGGTCAGTTAGATTTAGCGATTGCGAGCTACAAAAAAGCTTTAGATTTAAATCCTAAGCTTTACCACGCCAAAGTGCATTTAGTGCATCAAAAGCAGCATGTATGCGACTGGCAAGGCTTAGAGGCCGACATTGCTGAGATTCGCAACTGGGTTAAGACAGTTCCAGCAGCACAAGTATCACCGTTCGCTTTTTTAGCAATGCCCACAACCACCGCCGCGGAACAAAAATTATGCGCCAACAATTGGGTAACCAATCGATATAAAGCTCTTATTGCACATGGCAAGTCACTTGATTTTAAGTACGACACATCATCAAAACCCAACGCTGATAAAAAAATTAAAATTGCTTATCTATCGGCAGATTTTAGATTGCACCCTCTCGCTTTTTTAGTAAGTGAACTGATAGAACTGCACGACCGCTCACGATTCGAAATCATCGCATTCTCTTATGGCGTAAACGATAAAACCAGCGCTAGAGCACGCTTTGAAAAAGCTTTTGATCAATTTCATGATGTACGAAATTTATCTGAGATTGATGCCGCAAAAAAAATAAATGCGTGTGGTATTGATTTATTGGTAGATTTAACAGGTTTTACTCAAACTAGCCGCAGTGGCATAGTTGCGTTACGTCCTGCACCTATCAATATTAACTGGTTAGGCTTTCCTGGAACAATGGGCGGCTTAAACGATAAGCAGTCTTTATTTGACTATATTTTAAGCGACGGTTTTATTACGCCGGTTGAAAACACCCAGTACTATTCAGAACGATTAGCTTTATTGCCTAATTGCTACCAACCAAATGACAGCAAAAGGCCAGTAGGCAAAACGCCAGCGCGATTATCATGCAATTTACCTGAAGGTGCTTTTGTATTTTGCTGCTTTAATCAAACCTTTAAAATCACCCCTGATGTTTTTGCAATTTGGATGCGCCTGCTAAAAGCCGTGCCCAATAGTGTTCTTTGGTTGCTGGACTGTAATAGCTGGGCAAAAAATAATTTAATTCGCGAGGCGGCAATGCAAGGTGTCAGCTCAGAAAAACTTATTTTTGCACAAAGAGTTACTATCGCAGACCATCTAGCGCGACATGTGCATGCTGACTTATTTTTAGATACGCTACCCTATAATGCCCACACTACTTGTAGCGATGCTTTATGGATGGGCATACCTTTATTAAGCTGTGTAGGCGATACATTTTCTGCGCGTGTTGCTGGTAGTTTATTAAACACATTAAACTTAACTGAACTTATTGCATACTCATTGCAAGATTATGAAGAAAAAGCTCTTTTTTTTGCGACTAATCCAACAATTTTGACACCAATCAAGAAAAAAATACTCGATAATAATGCGGCGTCAGCTTTGTTTGATATTAAGCTTTTTGCCCGCTCATTAGAGGATATCTATCAGACAATGTTTAAGCGTCATTTAGATGCATTGGAAACTGATGACAATGCTTAAAGAATAGTACAAAATAATATGCTAAAGTCATCTTAATAGTATTTTACAAAGACTCACAGGATATCAATATGGCAGCAATAGACATTAGTCCAATTTTAAAATTCATGCTTGACAAAGGTGGCTCTGACCTATTTTTTAGTACTGGTGCAGCCATTCATATTGAGGTTGAAGGCGAAACACTTCCTATTAATGCTCAAGTGATGGTGCCTGGTATGATTAAAGAAATCGCATATTCACTAATGACAGGAGAGCAGATTAAAGAATTTGAAGCCACGCTAGAATGTAATTTTGCGTTAGGGAAAAAAGATGTTGGTCGCTTCCGTATCAACGTATTTAGGCAACGTGGCGAAGTTGGCATGGTAGTACGTCATATTAAAACAGATATCCCCTCTATTGACAGCTTGGGCTTACCAGCAATATTGCGAGATTTGATTATGCGTAAGCGCGGTCTAATTTTAGTAGTTGGCGCTACGGGTTCGGGTAAAACCACAACGTTAGCTTCTATGATTGACCATCGAAACGAAAACGCTAATGGCCATATTGTGACCGTTGAAGATCCCATTGAATTCATTCACCCACATAAAAAATCAGTCGTAGATCAGCGCGAGGTAGGTATTGATACCTTGTCATTCGAAAATGCTTTAAAAAATGCCATGCGCCAGGCACCTGATGTCATTTTAATTGGTGAAGTGCGGGATATGGAAGGCATGAAAAATGCAATGGCCTATGCTGAAACAGGTCATTTATGTTTAGCCACATTACATGCTAATAACGCAAATCAGGCGCTAGAGCGAGTTATTTCTTTCTTTCCTGAAGATGCCAGAGCAGGCTTGTTACTTGGTATATCAATGAACCTAGTTGCGATTGTTTCTCAGCGTTTAATCCCTGGCAAGCAAAGTAAACGTGTCGCAGCTACTGAAGTGATGATTAACACACCATACATTGCGGAACTGATTCAGAAACAAAAACTAAGCGACATTAAAGAAACGATGGGCGATAACAATGATATTGGCATGATCACTTTTGATCAGTCTTTATTCAGATTATTCAGTAATGGTAAGATTGATGAGGAAAATGCTCTGGCTAATGCGGACTCACGCAATGACTTGTCATTAAAAATGCGCTTTGCTGCAGAAGGTGCTCGTAACAGTAGCTTCGGTAGTTAAATTATTGCAGTTTCTTCTATACCTGCTCACCTTGCGTGTTAGCCGCAAATATTGCGGCTAACATAATTAAACTGCCACCAACCCATTCATTAATATCCATTACCTCATGTGCCAAGTAATAAGAAGCTACTGCGGCAACTACTAGCTCAAATAAAAATATCACCGATGCCCGTGTTGCGGGTATTTGCGTCACACCATATTGTACTAATAGGGTTGCCGCCATTAATAACAAAGCAATCAATAAGACTACCATCCAGTTTGATATACTTAAAAAATCAGGTGCTGGCAATGCTTCTTTGGTGAATACTATATAAATGATAGAAACCACAAGCACACCAATCCATACCGCAAAAGACTTTGCGCGAATACTGAGATGGGTAGATTGTCGAGTAATCACATTGGTAAGAGAAAACCCTATGCCAGAAGATAAAGCCAACCATTCTGCCGTATTTCTTGGGAGTGGCAATTGGCTTATTTGCGGATCATATAGCATAATAAACGCGCCCAATAGCGACACTAAGATTACAATGTATCCTTTGATATTTGTCTTTTCTTTTAGCCAAAAATGCGCAAGTATCAACGTCCATAAGGGTGACAAATAAAATAACAACATAATGCGCATGACCTCGCCATCAATCACTGCCAACACATAAGCTAAATTAGTCCAACCCGCTACAATACTTAACCAAACGATACTAAGAGGCAACTCAAAAACACTTCGCCAATGCTTGGCAAAAAAAACTGCAGCTATTATCGTTGCAATACTGTAGGTGTAAAAACTTGAAGCAGCGCCAGAAAATCCAGCTTCAGCCATTATACGATAAGGAAACCAAATAATACCCCAGCCAAGTGCGCCAAATAACAATCCGAACACGGCAATACGTTGGTTTATGGACTTATTTTTTATTTGTTTAATATTTTCCACTTGATTCACTTTACTCGCTTTAATGTCATTATTCACGGCTTTAGCCAAAGTCTATAGCTAATGACTGTTGTTTAGGGCTATGGCAAGAACTCACGCTATATTACAATATTGCCTATGAATCCAAATCTTAATTTACTGCAGCCATACCCTTTTCAACGCTTACGCGATTTATTTAAAGGCATAACACCCAATCCAAGCTATTCTGCCATTAATCTATCAATCGGCGAGCCTAAACACGCCACACCACAACTCATTAAAGACGCGTTGGTGAGCAATTTAGTCGGTTTGGCTAGCTACCCTACCACCGTTGGCTCTTTGGCCCTGCGAGAAGCAATTTCAAGCTGGATTTCGCGCCGTTATGGCGTGCCAGCACTTAACCCTGAAACCTCGATTTTACCAGTCACTGGTAGCCGTGAAGCGCTATTTGCTTTTGCTCAGGTAATTATTGATAACACCAAACTAAATCCAGTGGTGATTTCACCGAATCCTTTTTATCAGATTTACGAAGGAGCAGCATTTTTAGCGGGTGCTAAACCATATTTTCTAAACACATTACCTGAAAATCAGCATGCCATGGATTTTGAAAATGTGCCTGTAGAGGTGCTAAAACGCACGCAATTAGTCTATGTTTGCAGCCCCGGCAATCCATCAGGCAAGGTAATGTCATTAGCGCAATGGAAAACTATATTTGAATTATCAGACAAATATGACTTTGTCATCGCGGCAGATGAATGCTATTCAGAAATCTATTTCGATGAAGCCAATCCGCCACTAGGTGCGCTGCAGGCCGCGCACAAGCTGGGTAGAGATTACAAAAATTTAGTAATTTTCAGCTCCCTCTCTAAGCGCTCAAACGTGCCAGGTATGCGCTCTGGGTTTGTTGCTGGTGACGAAAAGATTATAGAGAAATTTACACTGTATCGCACCTATCATGGCTGTGCTATGAACCCGGCTGTGCAATCAGCTTCTATCGCAGCATGGAATAATGAAGCGCATGTGATTGAAAACCGTAGGCTTTATGCTGCTAAATTCAATGTAGTCACACCATTATTGAAAAATGTACTGGATGTTGAGTTACCAGATGCCGCATTTTACCTCTGGGCCAGAAGCAAACAAAGTGACACCAAGTTAGCGATAAAACTGTATCGTGATTTAAACATAACAGTATTACCAGGCAGCTATTTAGCACGTGAAGCAAATGGATTAAATCCTGGTCAAAATTTTATTCGTATGGCTTTAGTAGCATCGCATGATGAGTGTGTTGAGGCGGCAAATAGAATGCAGGGTATTTAAATACATCATTTTTCACTTCGCTAAGAATGACGAACATAGATAGTTATTAATATTTAAAGTAATTTATTATGTTTATTTCCTAATAAATTGATTTATTTCATTAAATACCATATCATTTAACTGTGGATTTAAGCAATCTAGCTCAACATTATTATTAATATCGCGCGACATACCTCTCAACCATGTAAGCTGACGCTTTGCTAATTGGCGCGTAGCAAATATACCTCTATCACGCAATTCAGTAAGGTCATATTTACCTGCAAGGTGTTCCAAAACTTGCCTGTAACCCACGCATCGCATTGAAGTTGATTCTGGCATTAAAGATGGATATTTTGCAATTATTGCTTTTACTTCATCAACAAAACCATCTTTAAGCATTTGTTCAAATCTTATCGCAATCCGCTCATGTAATACTTTACGATCACTTGGCACTAATGCTATTTTGAGTAACCGATAAGGTAAAGCATCACTAGTTTGCTTTTCGTAAAGCGCAGACATTGCTTCGCCTGTAAGTTCAAACACCTCTAATGCGCGTTGAATGCGCTGTGTATCGTTAGGCTCTAATCTTGCAGCTGTGATTGGGTCAACTAAAGCCAACTTCTCATGCATGGCTGGCCAACCAATAAACGCAGCTCGCGAATCTAGCCTCGCACGCACTTCTGAACTTGCCTCAGGCAAGCCACTCAACCCGTCTTGCAAAGCTTTAAAGTACAGCATCGTACCGCCAACTAATAATGGAATTTTGCCGCGCGCGTTAATATCCGCCATCAAACGCAAAGCATCCGCTCTAAAATTAGCCGCTGAATATGCGCTGGTCGGCTCTATAATGTCAATTAAATGATGGGGCGCATTTATAAGCATTGCTGCGTCAGGCTTGGCCGTCCCGATATTCATCTCCTTAAAAACTAAGGCAGAATCAACGCTGATGATTTCGATGGGAAGCTTAGAGATAAGATTCACCGCCGCGCCAGTTTTACCACTGGCAGTTGGGCCCATTAAAAAAATAGCGGGAGGATGAACTATTGTTTGCATGTTAAAAAGAGGTGCAACCTGTAAATTAAGCGAATAAAACTGCGTAGCCTATATTTTATCTTGCTAAGAGGCTTGTATAATAACTTTATTAATACGTTTCCTCTTTATTTCCAACCACTTTTTATCTTTACATGGACTGAGATATGAATTTAGAAAAAGTTATTTTTGGTTTCTTCATTGTATTAGCAATGACACTCAATTTTGGATTTTTTTATGGTGACATTGACAACCCAGCCCATCATCACGTTTATGAGCTTTATGCCGCAATTGTTGTAAGCCTGATTGCTACCGTGCTTAAATTTGGTGACCGCACTCATGTGGGTGCCATTTTGTTATCTACCAGCTTGGCGGCAGATTTACAGCTTATAACTGCGGCTATTTTGTGGGCGACCTTGCATGGCAAGTATGATGAACCAGCTTTAATGGTATATATCGTTTCACTATCAGGTGGCGCACTGATGGCCAATATTATTTCCGTGGTACTACTGATTGCTGAAACCATTAGCCAAAGACGCTGATTTTCATCTAGCTGCCGCATTAAAGCTTAAGTCCAATGAATAGCATTCTGTTTCTTATTTTGCGCCGCCTGCGCAAGCCGCTCATTTTAATTATTGCGAGCTTTGCCATTGCTATCTTGGGGCTCACAATCATGCCTGGGATTGATGATAAAGGTCAACTTTGGCATTTGAGCGTATTTGAAGCGCTATACGTTATTAGCTATACCGCTACTACCATCGGCTTTGGTGAGATACCTTACCCATTTAGCCAATCGCAACGTATATGGCTAACGTTTTCCATTTACCTGACCGTGATTCCATGGTTTTATGCGATAAGTAAAATCATCACCTTATTGCAAGATACGGCACTCAAACAAGCAATTGCCTCTGAAAGTTTCGGTCGTACAGTTAACTTACTTAGAGAACCGTTTTATATTTTATGTAGTTACGGTCAATCAGCAACTTTATTAGCCAAAGCACTTGACCATATGGGTATGCGCGTAGTCGTGATTGAACGCTCTCAAAATCGCTTAGACGAATTAGAACTGACCGACACCAAACAAGTAATATCAAATTTTTGTGGTGATGCAATTTTGCCAGACAATTTAATACGTGCGGGCATTTTAAGTCCGCATTGTAGAGGTTTGGTTACACTTACTGACAACGATGAAGTGAATTTAGCTGTAGCGATTGCAGTGAAGTTATTAAACCCTAACTTGCCTGTGGTTGCACGTGCAGATCGTGATGATATTGCAGCTAATATGTCCTCATTTGGAACAGATCACATTATTAATCCTTACACGCTATTTGGTGACCAACTTGCTATGCGCGTTCACGCGATAGGCACTTATTTGCTACATGAATGGCTCACTGGCATAACCGGTGAAACTTTACTTCCTCCTGAGCCACCGCCAAGAGGACGCTGGATTGTTTGTGGTTATGGTCGTTTTGGTAAATCGGTTGTCGAAAATTTAGAGCGCGAGCATATTACTACCACAATTATTGAGGCCATGCCTGATCTGACTAATTGCAACAACTGCATTGTAGGTAGTGGTACAGAAGCCAAAACTTTAAACGAAGCAGGTATTGATGACGCAGTAGGTATCGTCGCAGGTACAGATAACGACATTAATAATTTATCTATTGTGATGACAGCGTTTGAACTTAACCCAAAAATATTTTTAGTGATTCGTAAAAATCATAGCTATAACGCAGCGCTCTTTAGACAATTTGATGCGCACATCACCATGCAACCCACTCATATCATTGCGCATGAGTGTTTAGCGCATTTGATTTCACCTTTACTTGCGCAATTTTTAAATTTAGTGCGCAATCAAAGTAATGATTGGGCAAATCAACTGATTAGCCAATTAGTGTCGAAAGTAGGTGAAGAAGTCCCTGAGACTTGGGCAGTGTCCATCAACAAACAAATGGCTCCAGCAGCGTCAGAACTGATTAATCAAAACGTCAATATCACTCTAAAAATGCTCTCTCTACACCCGACAGACCGAGAGCAAGCCTTGGACGTAGTGCCTTTGATGCTATTACGGAACAACCAAACTACATTGGTTCCGGCGCTCGATACGGTTTTAATGCTTGACGACCAAATTTTATTCTGTGGCCGACCTGAAACCAAAGCGCATGTCGCCACCTTGCTAGAACATGGTAAAACTCTAAGCTATATTGTAGATGGAAAAGAAACACCGAATAGCTTGGTTTTTCGGTGGCTGCTTGCAAAAAAACTGTAACTTAACAACTATTTCCCCCGCATAAACATCTTATCCAAATCACTCATGCTGACTTGAAACCAAGTTGGGCGACCGTGATTGCATTGTCCGCTTCGCTCGGTGGCCTCCATGTCGCGAAGTAAGGCATTCATTTCAGGTATTGTTAAGCTACGATTGGCGCGCACTGCAGCATGGCAAGCCATGGTACCTAATAACTCGTTTCGGCGCTCAGTAAGTGCTCTTGAGGCTCCGTATTCACGTAAGTCGCGCAATACATCTCGCGCCAAAGTCACTGCATCAGCATCTTGCAACATAGTAGGCACTGCTCGCACGGCTAAGGTGGTGGGTGAAAGTATAGCAATATCAAAACCAAGCCGTTGCAAGTTGCCGTCGTTGCTCGCAAGCGACTCTTGCACTGTGGAGACTTCCAGTCTATCCGCATTAAAGCTCACAGGCAGTAGCAAAGGTTGCATTGCAACAGATTTATTTTGTGCATCTTTACCATCTAAGGAATTTTTAAGTTGCTCGTACATGATACGTTCATGCGCAGCGTGCATATCAATAACAACTAAACCTTCAGCATTTTGCGCTAGCACATAAACGCCATGAATTTGGGCGACAGCAAAACCTAAAGGATGGTCATTTTTAGCAAATTGAGCATCGCTAGCTTGCCCGTCCTTATCAGTCTGGAGAGCAGTGTTATTTAATACATTGTTTTCGTAATTTTGTGCATTGTTTTCATTAAAATTATTTTGGCCGAATAAGGTTTGGTAAAAGCTATTTGGCTGATTGGCACTTAAGTTAATCTGAGTTTGATATTTTGGGTATTGATATTGCTCTTCGACAAACTCAGGGCGAACGGAGTTTTTTGAAGCAAATGGATTATAAGCCGCTTGATTCGCTGTACTTGCATTTGATACACCGGTGGGTGAAGCCAAGGCTTTATGTAACGAATGAAAAATAAAACGATGAATCGCTTGTCCGTCTCTAAATCTGACTTCTATTTTTGCAGGATGAACGTTCACATCTACCAAGTTAGGATCTAACTCCAAAAACAATACAAACGCAGGATGTCGATCATGGTGCAACACATCTTGATAAGCTTGGCGTATAGCATGCGAAATAAGTTTATCGCGCACAAAACGACCATTGACATAAACATATTGCGTATCACTTTTATTGCGATTAAAAGTCGGCTTGGCGACTACGCCCCATAGGCGCAAACCTGCTGCGGATTCATCTATGTTAATCGTTTCAGCGGCAAATTCTGCACCCAGCACCTCACCAAAACGTTTAACTGGCTCACTGACAGCATAGCGACTAAGCGCCCTGCCATTATGTTGCAATATAAAAGCCACATCTGGACGAGATAACACCACACGATTAAAGGCGGCTTCGCAATGACCAAACTCCGTACCTTCAGTTTTTAAAAACTTACGGCGCGCAGGTGTGTTGAAATATAAATCATCGACCTCTATAATCGTGCCTGTATCAAGCCCTGTCGGCTCAATAGGGGAAATCTCACTGCCGTTAGAGGCGATGCGCCAAGCGTGTTTTGTATTCACCGCGCGACTGCTAATTTGTGTGCGAGAAACAGAGGCAATACTAGCTAAAGCTTCGCCACGAAAACCTAAGCTTGCCACGGCTTCTAAATCATCCAAAGTGGCAATTTTACTTGTGGCATGCCGTGTGAGCGCCAATGTTAAATCTTCCTGTGCAATACCATTGCCGTTATCAGCTACGCGTAACTGTTTTACGCCGCCTTGCACCAAAGAGACAGAAATATCCGTGCTGCCTGCATCCAAACTGTTTTCTAGCAGCTCTTTAAGTGCAGACGCTGGGCGCTCTACTACTTCACCTGCGGCGATTTGGCTGATGAGCTGGTCAGGTAAAAGTTGAATGCGCATTAGTCTTTAGCATTTAGAATGCTGTTAATTTTATTGATGGTTATTTTACCTGTTTTAAGATAAATTCTTGAGAATATGAAATCAAACTCAATAGATTTAAATGAAATCAGCTATATCAACAGCTTTAGCCAAGCACGTAGCTTAAAACGTCATCACCATTTTTATTTAGGTCCAACCAATTCAGGTAAAACGCATCATGCTTTAATTGCCTTACAAAATGCAAAATCAGGTGTTTACTTAGCACCATTGCGTCTGTTGGCAATGGAAATTCGCGACCGTTTGGTGACGGCTGGTGTGCCGTGCAATTTAATTACTGGTGAAGAACGTGTGTTGATGGATGGCGCAAAACATACAGCCTCTACAATAGAAATGATGAATCCTTCCAATCCTGTAGAAGTGGCGATTATTGATGAAATACAAATGTTGCAAGACCCTGACCGTGGCAGCGCTTGGACGGCTGCGCTAGTTGGCGTACCTGCCACAAAAGTATTTGTATGTGGCTCAACTGCTGTCACTGCGCCCTGCATCGAGACGGTTGAATCTATGGATGAAACGCATGAAATAACCTACTTAAAACGCATGACACCACTAGTTCTAGAGAATGAAAGCTTATGTGGCAAAGATTACAGCCGCCAGAAACTCAAATGGAAATTGCAAAAAGGTGATGCAATCATTGCTTTTAGCCGCAAAGATGTGCTCACCTTTTCGGCAAGGTTTCGCCAATGGGGATTTACCGTGGCGAGCATTTATGGTGCTCTTTCTCCTGAAGTGCGCCGCACTGAATCTGACCGTTTTTGTACTGGTAAAGCCGATATTTTAGTAGCAACAGATGCGATTGGCATGGGCTTAAATTTACCTATTCGTCGCGTCATTTTCTCTAATATTCATAAATTTGATGGGGTAGCATCTCGACACTTAAACTCAACCGAAGTGCGCCAAATTGCTGGGCGAGCAGGCCGCTTCGGTATTTACGATACGGGTTATGTGAGTGTATTTGAGAATGATGAATTGATACATGTCGAACACATGTTAAGCACTGATGACACATTAGATTTAACCAAGTTGCCTATTAGTATTAGTTTTGGCCAAATTGGTGATCTTTCGCAAAAACTACACTCACGGAAAATCGCAGAAATTTTACTTTATCACCAACAAAGAACTCGTTTTGATTCAATGTTATTTGCTCAATCTTCACTAAATATTCAAATTGCACAAGCCCTGATGGTGGATGAGTTTGCGCCAACGATGTCGTTAAAAGATAAATTCATTTTTGTTTGTGCACCCATCTCGCTCAATGTAGCCTTTGAAAAAGACTATTATTTACTATGTTTAAAAAGTGTTGCACTATCAAAAATACGTCTCTTACCTTCTCCGCCTATCTGGATTGAGTCAAGAAGTCCGAAATATCTAGAAGCAGCAGAATTGCTCAGCCATAACTTAAGTTTATATGCGTGGCTAAGCTTTAAATTCCCGCAGATTTTTGTGGATGGTGATGAAGTGAGTGTGTTACGAAAACGTGTAAGTCGCTATATAGAAAGTGCCCTGCTCATTCAAGCGGGATATGGAGACACTACCAGAGAAATAGATTACTTAACAAAGAATAGACGCTAAGCGGTTAATCCAAATTAACAGTTTCAAGATAATCTGGTACCACAACATCCCAATGGAGTTTCTCCTCAATATGAAGTCGCATTGCATCGGCTGCGGTTGGCTCACCATGCGTAATAAAGGTTTTTTTAGGCGGTGCCACATAACCGCCTAGCCAATCAATTATTTCAGAAAAATCAGCGTGTGCGGATAGATTGGGAATAAATTCAATAGTGGCGCGCACTGGCACATATTCACCATGTATTTTAATACTTTCTACACCGTCCAACATTGCCGCTCCGCGTGTACCTGCAGCCTGAAAGCCTACAAACAGAATAGTATTGTTTGTGTTCGGGGCAAATGCTTTCAAATGATGTACAACTCGCCCACCTGTAGCCATGCCACTTGCCGACAATATAATCATTGGACCTTTAGTTTCGTTCAATCTTTTAGATTCCTCTACTCCATTCACAATATGCGCTGTATGACATAGTGCATGGCTCTGCTCAGGCGTAAGGCGGTGCTCTCCTGAATAATGATTAAATATCGCCGTAGCATCAACAGCCATTGGGCTGTTTAGGTAAACCGGTATGTCTTTAGCAATACCGCCTGATGATTTAAGCAGATAAATATAATAAAGTAGCTCTTGTGCACGACCAACTGCAAACACTGGAATAACAACCACCCCTTTTCGCTTCATTGTTAGGTTGATAATCTCAGCTAATTTAATTTTAGGATCAGCAAATTCATGTAAACGATTGCCATAAGTAGATTCAAGCACTAAATAGTCAGCTTGCTTAATACGTACTGGAGCTTTCATTAAAATATCGTTAGGTCGACCAATATCTCCAGAAAAGAGGATGGATGTTTTTTTGTCATGAATACGCACAAAAGCAGAGCCTAAAATATGTCCATTGCTAGAAAGTCTTAATGTGAGACCTCCGCCTAAATCAACATTTTGTTCGTAATCCACTGGTGTCAGCAGTGTAAGTGCTTTTTGTGCATCTTCTTGCGTATATAGTGGCAATGCCGGATTGTGTTTGGAAAAGCCACTTTTGTTAGCGTATCTTGCTTCTTCTTCTTGCAAATACGCAGAATCAAGCAATAGCACTTCACATAAGTCACGCGTTGCTTCGGTGCAATAGACCTTACCAGAAAAACCATTTTTAACAAAAAGCGGTAGATAGCCACTATGATCAATATGTGCATGCGTGAGCACCACAGCATGAACAGCTTTTGGATCGACAGGTAATGCGGCCCAGTTTCTAAGCCGCAACTGCTTGAGCCCCTGAAACAATCCACAATCGATTAAAATACGTGTCAATTCACCAGATTCTGCTTTGCTGCTCAGCAAATATTTTGAGCCTGTGACGGTTCCTGTTGCTCCAAGAAATGTTAATTCCATATTAAAATTTTCCTTAGGATTGGCCAAATACTTTAGGGTATCTTTATTATTCCACTGCTACCTTAGTTTTCGCTAAAGCGGGATTCGTTGAAAAATACTTCTTAATACCATTCAAAATTGAAGCCACCAATTTATCTTGATAATCACTATCGTTCAATCTACGCTCTTCATCGGGGTTACTTATAAATGCAGTTTCCACCAATATTGATGGAATATCAGGTGATTTTAATACTGCAAATGATGCTTGCTCTACACGCTTAGCGTGCAATGTATTGATGTTTCCAATGTATCCTAATACAGCTTTACCTAATTTCAAGCTATCGTTAATGGTTGCCGTTTGCGATAAATCTAATAACGTTTTAGCTAAATTAGGATCTTTAACATCTAAACTCACCCCACCGATTAAATCAGACTCATTTTCTTTTTTAGCTAAATAACGCGCACTGGCACTGGTGGCGCCACGCTCAGATAATGCAAATACTGAAGAGCCCTTTGCTGCTGGATTGGTAAATGCATCCGCATGAATAGAGATAAATAAATCAGCCTGCATATTACGTGCCTTAACCACGCGACTATGCAAAGGAATAAAATAATCGCCGTCACGCGTTAACACTGCGCGCATATTGGGCTCATTATCAATTTTTTCTTTAAGTTTTTTTGCAATGATTAATGTGATATCTTTTTCACGACTACCCCTTGCCCCCAACGCACCGGGATCCTCCCCTCCATGACCAGCATCTAATGCAATGGTAATTTGGCGCAGATCTTTGTTAACATCAGAATTATTGAAACTGTTTTTCTTATTTTTGGCGGACGATTTATTATCAGTATCTTGAACAGTCTCTTGTACAGTATTTAATTCATTCTCCTGATTCTTCGCATCGGGATTCTCATGAGTCATTTCAATGGTTTTAGTGGCAACTGGCTTATACACTTCATCTGTTAAATTAGGCTCAATCACCCCTATTTTTTGTGCTGGTAGTGGCTCAACTGCAACACCTGCTTGTGCCGGATTGATGCTTGTCGGATTAATCACCACATTGGAATTGTTATTAATCTCTGGTTTAGAAGCCTCATTATTAATAGTAGCGTCTCTTTCAACCACCATCGCCATCAAAGGATCTATAAGCGGATGAACATCTAGCACTAATCTATACTTATAATTTCCTGTAGGCGTTAAGGTAAATGCATTTGGTTTAGCTTGAGTTTTTAAATCAACAACCAAACGGACAGTACTTTGCTGAAACTTAGCAACTCTAATTTGCTTAATATAAGGATCGCTTGCTAAAATCTTGTCAGAGAGTGATTTAACTATTTGATTTAGATTAATATTTTCTATATCCAGCACCACTCGGTCAGGATTTTGAATAACAGACATTTTATAAACAAATGACTGATTAGATTCAAGTGTAATTCGCGTGTAATCTTGTGCAGGCCAAACTCGTGCAGCTATCACTACATTTTCCGCTTGCGCTGAGTTAATGATACCTAGCATTAACATCACGCAAACATATAAACTTTTAAATAGATTCATTTTTGTATAGAAGTTGCTTGTAAACATTGTTGTCCTAAAGCTGTATGAGCCGATACACGAATGTTACGACCCATATTTTCACCAAAATTCTTTATGGCCAAAGTAATATTAAGGTCTGGCATTGGTAAAACATTTTGTGCCTTTTCTGACCACTCAATTAAACAAACGCTATGTGCATTAAAATAATCTCTAAAGCCCGCCTCCTCCCACTCTTCTTCATCATTAAAACGATATAAGTCAAAATGATACAGCATTAAGTTAGAAATAGCATGAGATTTAATTTCGTAAGATTCCACCAGTGTATAAGTAGGGCTTTTTACTTTACCCACATAGCCCAGCGCATGTAATAAGCCTCGCACCAAGGTGGTTTTTCCTGCGCCCAAGTCGCCATGCAGATATATCGCTAAATTTGGCTGAATAATATTGGCTAAAACTGCTCCAAATTCTAGAGTGGCGGTCTCATCTGGCAAATCAAGTGTAAAATTCTTATCCATGAGCACTTCTCACGATTTTATATATCATCAATTCTCTAAACTTTCCGCTGACATCAAGCAATGGGGAATTACGCTTGGGTTTTCCGAAATCGGCATTACAGATACTGATCTGACAGAAGCTGAGGTGACACATCAGAAATGGATTGCTAAAAATTTTCATGGTGAAATGAATTATATGGCAAAACACGGCGTGAAACGCACGCGTCCTGCTGAATTAGTGCCAAACACTTTACGCATTATTTCTGCCAGATTAGATTATTTACCGCCTAATGCTGCAGATAGCGAAAAAATAATGCAGGATGGCGCTAAAGCTTTTATATCGCGCTACACGATGGGTGACGACTATCACAAGGTAATGCGCAATAAACTACAAAAATTATGCGATAAAATTGAAGTAGAAATAACCCATATCAAAAACGCTATGCTTGAGGACTATTTATTTGAGTATAGGGCGTTTACCGACAGCGCACCTGTGTTAGAAGTCGCACTGGCGGAAAAAGCTGGCTTAGGTTGGCGTGGAAAACACACGCTTCTAATCAATAAAAATAAGGGGTCATGGTTCTTTTTAGGCGAAATTTACACTAACTTACCATTGCCGATTGATGTGCCATCACCTAACCATTGCGGTAGTTGCAGCAATTGCATCACTGTTTGCCCCACCCAAGCCATAATTGCGCCATATGAGGTAGATGCGCGGCGTTGCATTTCATACCTGACAATTGAGCTTAAAACTGCGATTCCTATTGAATTTAGACCGATGATTGGCAACCGAGTATATGGCTGCGATGATTGCCAATTGGCTTGTCCGTGGAATAAGTTTGCTGAAACCACTAAAGAGCCTGATTTTACCGTTAAACATGGTTTAGACAACATTAGCTTATTGGAATGCTTTTCGTGGAGTGAAACAAAGTTCAAGCAGAAAATGGCTGGTAGCGCCATTTATCGTATAGGCTATACGCAATGGCTAAGAAATATTGCAGTAGGTTTAGGTAATGCAGCAACAACACCAGAAATTATTAACGCCCTTCAAGACCGCATGAACGATAACAATGAAATGTTGCGCGAGCATGTAAACTGGGCACTGGCGCAACATCAAAAAAATATTTAAATTTAATCAATCATCCGCAGTTGCTGCCACTTTGTGAATGCTTAAATCAGCTCCATCAAACTCCTCTTCTTGACCCATGCGAATACCAACTAGTTTTTTAAGTATTCCATAAACAAGAATGCCGCCGATAAGTGCTGTAATCACTCCTAAACCAGTTCCGAGCAACTGTGACATAAAGCTAACGCCGCCTAGGCCACCAAATGCTTTCGCGCCAAAAATCCCTGCCGCAATACCACCCCAAGCACCACATAAACCATGTAGAGGCCAAACACCAAGCACGTCATCAATTTTTAAGCGATTTTGCGTTTGATTAAATGCCCAAACAAATAATGCACCAGCGACAATACCTGTAGCGAGTGCTCCCAAGGGGTGCATCACATCAGAACCTGCACACACCGCCACCAAGCCAGCCAAGGGGCCATTATGCACAAAACCAGGGTCATTTTTACCCATCACTAATGCTGCCAAGGTACCGCCAACCAATGCCATTAGCGAATTTACGGCTACTAAACCAGAAATCCCCTGAATAGCTTGCGCCGACATCACATTGAAGCCAAACCAACCTACGGTCAGAATCCATGCGCCCAATGCTAAAAATGGAATATTAGAAGGTGGGTATGCATGCAAACGTCCATCTTTACTATATCGCCCATTGCGTGCTCCCAGTAAAATGACGGCAGCTAATGCAATCCAGCCACCCATCGCGTGTACTACTACTGAACCTGCAAAATCGTGAAACTTAGCCCCGAATGTGACATATAACCAGTCTTGAAAACCATAATGGCTGTTCCATGCGATACCTTCAAAAAATGGATAGACAAACCCTACTAGAAAAAAGGTGGCTGCAAGTTGTGGGTTGAATCTTGCGCGCTCTGCAATGCCTCCTGATACTATAGCTGGGATAGCTGCAGCGAAGGTCAGTAAGAAAAAGAATTTAACCAAATCGTAGCCATTTTTAGCAGCTAAAACCTCAGCGCCACTTAAAAAATTAATCCCATAAGCGATACTATATCCAACAAAAAAATAGGCAATAGTCGATACTGAAAAGTCGGCCATAATTTTGACTAGCGCATTGACCTGATTTTTTTTACGAACAGTACCAACTTCTAAAAAAGCGAATCCTGCGTGCATTGCCAGCACCATAATGGCGCCCAATAAAACAAATAAAACATCATTTGACGAGACTAAAACTTCCATTCTGAAAATACTCCGTGGTTATTTATGCTAAAAATTCAAGCAAATAGCGCGCCAATATTTAACCTATTGTTTTATATTATATATCTTCAGGGTGACCCTAAATTTATGCACGTGATTAGTGCACCATCAATTGACATGCACTTAATTAGTGCAAATTTGATTTTGTTTCTGAGTGTTAAATTAATATATTGCCTGATCCATCTTTAAGTACCATGCTACTTGCATCTGGATTCCCAGTCCAAAAATGATAAAACTCGCGTACAACAACTAGAAATAAGCGCCTATTATTTTTAATGTTAAACAATGGTAAAGTCTGATCAACCGCCGTTCGGTAAGACTTATGGTTTTTTAAAGGTGCATTTTTCAATCGTATCAACAAAATCTTTGCAAGTTTAACGCGCGTATCTACGAGTCTCTGCTCAGACCCCTCTTGGCGAAGCGCTTGCGAATAAGCCTTTAGTGGCCAAGTCTCGGAAGCATCAAACTTTTCAGTGTCCAAGCTATCAATCAATGATTTTAAAGAGGTGGGTAAAGGTGCCCAGCTAATTTGAGCTACATCAAATCCTGGGTTTACATTTAGCGCCGCAATAGACTTAATATCCCCAGTCCAAAATGGATAAAACTCACGGGCGGCAGTAAGACTTTCATGCCAATCTTCAGCAGGCAGAATATCCATAAGATTCTCAACAGCTTCACGATACTCAATTCCGTCAAGCTCTTTATTAACTAAATTAAGAATCAGTTGATCTAAAAATAACGAGCGTCTACGTAACAACGCACTTTTACCACCCTTTGCTTGCAATAGTTTTAAATAAGCATTAATAGCTTCTTTTTCACGCATTGAATCCATTGAAATATTATTTTCCATAATAACTAATTAAAACTATAGCTGATAACTAGATGGTTTAGCTTACAATTCCAAATAATAAACTTTATTTAGCTTAAAGTAACTGATAGTTACGTAAAAAATTAATGGGGGCTTTAATGACGAATGAACAAGCAATAAATTACATGCATAATTTGCTGCGCGGCATGCTAGATAAAAAAGCATCTGACCTGTTTATTTCTGCTGACTTTCCACCCGCAATGAAAATTGATGGGAAAATGACACCTGTTACGCAACAAAAACTCAATGGAGATCTCACCAAAGCTTTTGCTGACGCGTTAATGAATGAAAAACAACGGGCAGATTTTTTGACGGAAAAGGAATGTAATTTCGCAATTTATCCTAAAGAAATTGGACGCTTTCGGGTCAATGTATTTATGCAACAAGAAAAAGTTGGGATGGTACTTCGCACCATCACCACCAAGATTCCAAATATCGATGAGCTTGGCCTGCCAGAAGTACTGAAAGAAGTTATGATGACCAAGCGTGGCTTAGTCATCTTGGTCGGTGGGACGGGGTCAGGGAAATCTACCACGCTTGCTGCTTTAATCGATTACCGCAATGAAAATAGCTATGGGCATATTATTACAGTCGAAGATCCTGTTGAATACGTACATACTAGCAAAAACTGTTTAATTACGCATCGTGAGGTTGGTAGAGATACCAACGGCTGGTTTAATGCGCTTAAAAATACTTTACGACAGGCGCCTGATGTAATTTTAATAGGAGAAATTCGCGACAGAGAAACAATGGAATTTGCTTTAGCATTTGCCGAAACAGGGCATCTCTGCATGGCAACACTTCATGCAAACAGCTCTAATCAAGCACTAGACCGCATTATCAATTTTTTTCCTGAAGAACGTCACTCGCAACTACACATGGATTTATCGCTCAACTTGCGTGCATTTATCGCACAGCGTTTAGTTTCTAAGGCTGGCGGTGGCCGTGCTGCAGCTATTGAAATTTTACTTAACTCCCCCCTTGTTTCGGACCTGATTTTAAAAGGTGAGACAAACATGGTAAAAGAGGCAATGGCTAAATCTGTAGAACTCGGCATGCAGACATTTGATCAAGCACTCTTTAAGCTTTGTGAAGAAGGTCGCATTTCTGAAGAAGATGCATTGCGAAATTCAGATTCCATGAATGAGTTACGCTTGCGTTTTAAATTACACGGAAAAAATGCGGGCACTAAAGATAATGCGTCTAAAGTTGATAGCTTATCTTTGCATGAGCATGAGCCTGAAGATGTTGATACGGAAATTAAGGAATGAGTACTATTTAATGGAACTAACATTATTATTGATATTAATTGTACTCGCTTGGTTTTGGCTCGACAGCATGGATAAGCGAGAAAGAGCTATTTTATTAGGTGGTGAGCTGGCAGCGCGCTTCAACCTACAATTGTTAGATGAAACTGTTTCATGTAACAAACTATGGCTTGCACGAAACAGCCGTGGACATGTGCATTTTTTACGTACTTATGAGTTTGAAGTCAGCGCCAGTGGCGCAGAGCGCTTACATTGCCACCTCATATTACTTGGTAATCAACTAGGCACCTGGCACATTCCTCCTTACCAACAAAACTCATACTAACCGATGCATTAAAATACTTTTATGCCACGCTATCTTTAATGTCTAGCCTTTCTTCTTACGGTACGCAGATAAATCCAGATACCTGACAAAGACAATATAATGAGTCCTAATGCAGCAATGTCCATTAACAGCGGCCCGTAACGGCCAAAAATACGTCCGCTGTGTAAATCCAGAACAATACGCTCCAATGACAGTGACGGTCCAAAGGCACGATTCAGTCTGACAGATAAGGCAAGTGGTAGAGCCTGTTCGCTGGCCCAAACTGGTTGAGCAACCACGGTTTCTTTTGTAGCTTTCAAAATTTGCCAAGTCAGACCATCTTCAGTAACAAAACTGCCTTGTTCTGTTTGCAACACCAATTTTGGCGTAGCGCCTGAGTTAATAGTCCCTAGGCGTTTGATTGGCGTATTGGGTAACGCCGCGCTAGAGATGCTATCTACCAGCCTTCCATCTGATAGATACAAAAACAGATTGTCTTCACTTGCAATTGCGCGCATATCGCCCCAAGCTATGGCGCCAACCAGATTTTGCTTAGATTCAGACAATCCTTGATCAAACAGCACGTGATCATCCATCACCCAACGCTCGCCTGATGCGGCAAAGTATCCATTCTTAAATAAATAGCCAGTAACTGGCACAGCTGGCTTTAGCCCATACCAAGCCATCAGCCAATTGGTATGCACTTGGTATTTAGCCAAATTCAAAGCATCGGTATGATTGAGAGCAAGGCCGCTAAACGACAGCAGTAGAAAAAATATAGCTGCCATTGCGCCCACCCTGGCATGCCAGTTACGCACAAAATGCATGATTCTGCTTCGAAGACTTTTCATGGCTTAATCAACCTTTTCTAAACGACTCATGCGATCAAAATACAAGGCAAGCCTAGTCATACGATTCATGGCACTCACTGAAAGAGTCGCTCCAGAAATGCCATCGATATTACGGTTTAAATGTTGATTTACCTGCAATTCTGCTCCCTGATATTGCTTAAGAAAAGCTAGATAGCGCACTTCTCCACCACGACTCTCTCGGTATGTAAGTACGCGCACCTGCTCAATCTTGCCCTCTGAAACCACAAACCCCGCAGTGATTGGTTCCTCTTTTCCTATTTCATCTAAAATCCATGCACTTTTACCATTGCTTCTCCAATAGCGCTGACGTAGATGGGTTGGCGGATGTCCAAGTATTTTTTCGGCTTGTTTTGCAATATCCTTGGTAACCCATAGCACCTCTTGCTTGGGCGCATTTTCGGAAAAAACTTCCACTAGAAATTGTTCAGGCTTTAAAAATTGCTCTATGGCCTCCACATTACCAACTACTGTAGCCAGTAATATTAAAATAACTGTTACTTGTGTCTTTATCATATTGATTTTTTTTAGAGACTTGATCAATGGGCAAAAATAGCGGCCTAACGACCATAACTATCTCAACCCAACATCACAAGGGACTAGAACATGTAACCTAAGCCCAAGTTCACTCGCTTGTCGCCTTTAGTGTCATCTGGTTCGTCAAATTTCTGATAATCCGCTTTCAGCACAACTTGCGGATGCGGCCAATAATTAGCTCCTATGGTCCAGATATTATTCTTAAAAGTGGCATTCCTAGTGAAGCCAGTTGGTACTTTGTCGTTCATGTCCCATTCCTCATAGCGCACGAAGGGCGCTAAATCCTGATCCCTCTGCCTCCAAATATGGTAAGCCGCTTCTGCATACCAGCCATAAAAAGATTCACCGACACCAGACCCAGTCGCATTGCCAAGCGCTTTATTAACCTGTGCAGCATCACCCAGATGACCGCGGGCATACATGGCGCGTAAATCAAATCTATCCTTATTATAGCGAGCATGCACGTCCCATAAGGTCAACCGTGCGTCCACACCATCAAAAGTCGGAGCGGTTGTATCGGAAGCGCTATCCTGTCCAGTATTTCCAGTGAAGAATGCGCCGCCAACCAGAAATCCCGGAACGCCTGTGTAATTAAGCGCACCAGATAATGCAATATCCTCTGCCGGTGCTTCAGATACCTTGCGGCGCGCATCCCGGAATCCCTTGCTAAAATCATTTTTCTTAAGCTTGCCAGCATCTAGACTTGAAGTCACGTTGAGTTGATAATTCAAGCCAGCCAATGCTTCACCATAAAGACCCACGCCCGCCTCCCACCACGTAGAAGGAATGATACGAGTTTCAATTTCGTTGCGTTCTACCCCATAAAAAGTAGGTGGCTCATGTGTTTCGTTTATGACACCCATTGGGATAAGAAACACGCCGGCCTTTGCATTAACAAGTGGATTGATGTTGAAATCTAAATAAGCCTGCTCAAGCTCCACTTCTCCTTTACTTGAACCGTCGCCTTTCGTTAGCGCATGCTCAAGCTCAAATTCCGACTTGAAACTAATCCAATCATTAAAACGGTGTCCAAAGAACAGTACAAAGCGGTGAAAGTCTATTTCATCTTTCTTTAATTTTTTTCCAGTTGGCACATCCCCACGGAAATTGTTGTAATGCAACTCACCGTAACCGCCTATTGTAGTTTTATCAACAAAAGACTGAACACCATTTGTTTTATTGCCACTTGTGGACTTGGCAACTTGATCTTTCAATGCCTCGATTTCCTGTTGTAAAATTTCAATTTTATCTTCAATGCTGGTAGCTGCCATGGCATTACCAGATATTAATGTAGCCACTACGGCTAGACCTAATAACTTCTTACACATAATCTTAAACCCCAAATCAATATTTAAAAGATGTTAATACAAATGATAATGGTTATCATTTAAATTTGCAACAAGTTTATTAGTTTTGTATATCTACAAAATGTTAAAATGCTTGTATGGAAAATAAATCTTCAAACTTCGATACGTTACAACGCTTTGTATTTGAAAATACACCAGTGCGTGGCAACCTTGTTAATCTTTCACAAACGCTTCAGGAAGCACTTAAAAAACAACATCTACCAGCAGGGCTAAGAAAATCGCTTGGGGAGCTAATGGCAGCAAGCGCCCTACTCACAGCGACCCTTAAAATGAATGGATCTTTAGTGTTACAAATCCAAAGTAAAGGTTTGTTAAAACTGTTAGTAGTGGAATGCAATTCAGAGTCTGGCTCTGCACTTAAAATACGTGCAACAGCCAAATGGATTGGCGAGATTGAAGACAGTCAGAGTTTGTTTGATTTAATTGATCACGGACAATTTATGATTACGCTAGACCCTAAGGAAGGTGGCCAGGCTTATCAAGGCATTGTGCCGCTTGAGGGTGACTGTATAAGTGCAATACTTGAAAACTACATGCTCCGCTCTGAACAAATAGACACCAAAATTTGGTTATGTTGCGACGGAAATTCAGCGGCAGGCATGTTGATTCAAAAACTGCCTGATACGATGAATCAAACGACGCAAACACAAGATTCAGATACATGGAACCGTGTGGGCTTCTTGGCAAACACGATTACGGATGATGAATTACTTAATTTACCCGCAGAAACCTTACTCACCAGACTATTCAACGAAGAAGATGTACGCCTTTTTGAAGCAAGTAACACGCAATTCTATTGTAGTTGCACGCGCGAAAGTGTAGCAAATATGTTGCGTATGCTAGGTAATGACGAATTAACTGGCATTATTGAAGAACGTGGGGAAATTGAAGTGAACTGTGATTTTTGTAACTCACATTATATGTTTGATAAGGTTGATGCTGCCCAATTATTAGCTACTGAAACCGTCCTGCCTAGTAGCCAAAAGGTTCATTAAATATTTGTTACCTACATAAATGTGGCAAGTAATCATCTGCAACATTCGTTATATTTTCACCGATTAATTTCATTTTATCAGGCGCTTTAGCATTACCACACACCCATGTAACAGGCACGATTTGTGATTCTTCAATCACAGCAGGCCTGAATGACAGGATTTTTCCTTTGATTTGCGGGTGTGCTTTATTACCAAAAGTCATATTTATCACACCATTTTTCACTTCCACTGCACTGATGAAGTTGCTTACAATCTTATCGGCATCAGGCAAACCCGCCTCTTTATTGTCAGCAGGTAATATTTTTGCCACCTTCCACAAAGCCGCAATCGGCTCTTTAGCAACATCGGACAAAGGCATCGCCGCCACAACCTGCTCTTTGATGATACGTCCCATGCTGGAAGGAATGGCAATCATTGCCAAAATACCAATAACCGCCACTACGACCATCATTTCAATCGCTGAGAAGCCTACAAATTTATGTTTTAGATTAGTATTCATTATTTATTGAGATTAGTATTAAGAGGTTTGTCGCTTACGCTCAAATAAACAAACTGCAGCTGCTGCTGCTGCATTGAGTGATTCTACTGAACCAAAATTACTTTCTGTCATTGGTATGGTAATACTTTTAGTTGTTGCTGCAATAGTTTGCATACGCAGTCCAGCTCCTTCATTGCCAATAACAAATGCTGTAGCATGCGTTAAATCTTGCGCATACAGCGACTCGCCCTGCATGGTGGCGGCATAACTATTACCATTAAAACCCTGCAACTCAGAGATTAAATCAGCACGATCTACAATGGGCAGCACAAATTGTGCGCCCTGCCCACCACGCAAGGCTTTGGGTGACCAAGCATCTGTGCAGCTTGTACTCAAATAAACCGCTTCTACTCCAGCTGCCGACGCCGTACGAAGCATACTACCCAAATTACCAGGATCTTGAATGCCCTCAAGCATTAATACAAAGCTTGGCGTATCTGGCACACTTAATTGCGGAATTTTTACCAAAGCTAGAATGCCTGTGGCACTTGCTACAGGCGTCAGTTCTGCAAACATCAATGTTGGCAACATCATTGTAGACACATGCTCTAGCGCCTGAATTAAACCAGTGGCCTCAACACTACTTTGACCTTCTGGAATAATTACCATCGTTGGCTCGCCAAAAATGGAAATATAAGCCTCTATTAGATGCACACCATCTAATAGGGTTTGACCTTCACTACGTCGTTCACGTGCATTATCAGCGAGTTTCTTTAGGTGCTTATACGCTGGGTTATCCCGTGAAATAATGTGCTTAAAGGACATATAACAATTGTTTACTTTTTAAAACTACAGTTTAACTTAATCTGACTTGTGGGCGTATAAGGATTACAGTAAATTAACTAAGTAGACGAAATCATTAATAATTAATGTTTAATTTACTTTTAAAATTTATAAACTTTAGGAGGCAGCATGTCATTAACTAAGCGTTCAGTTGCAGAATTAATTGGTACTTTTTGGCTTGTATTAGGCGGCTGCGGTAGCGCTGTATTGGCTGCTGGAATACCTGATTTGGGCTTAGGCTACTTAGGTGTCTCATTTGCATTTGGTTTATCTGTATTAACAATAGCATACGCAATTGGCCATATTTCAGGTTGCCATCTGAACCCTGCTGTTTCAATTGGATAAATGGTTGGCAGACGATTTAAATCCAGCGAATTACCGCATTACATTATCGCCCAAGTAATTGGTGCAATTTTAGCAACTTTACTTATTCGCACTATTGCTAGCGGAGCAGAAGGTTTTTCTGGCGGCCTAGCATCTAACGGCTTTGGTGAACACTCACCACACCATTACAACATGATGACCGCCTTCGTGATAGAAATCGCCATGACTGCAATGTTCTTGTTCATCATCATGGGCGCTACCGACAAACGCGCGCCTGCAGGATTAGCACCGCTTGCTATTGGGTTTACGCTTACGCTTATTCACATGATTAGCATCCCAGTGACAAACACTTCAGTAAATCCAGCGCGCAGCACAGGCCCGGCTTTACTTGAAGGCGGCATTGCCTTAGATCAACTTTGGTTATTTTGGCTAGCGCCTATTGTTGGTGCGATAATTGGTGCTTTGCTATATAACTATGTGAGTAAAGAAGATTAGATATTTAAAACACTCATAAATAAACTATTCTTAAAAGCCCACACACGTGGGCTTTTTAATGGAGAACGTTATAATGTACATATGACTAAAAAACTTAAATCAAAACTTCCGCTAGAACGCATCATTTGCAATCAAGGCTTTGGCGCACGTAAGCTATGTCGCATTTTAATTCTCAATGAAGAAGTCACAGTTAATGGCGAAATTTGCGATGACCCTGATGCCGTTTTTGAAACTGAAAATCTGCAATACACAGTAAAAGGCGAAACATGGGATTATCGTGAAAAATCTTACTTGATGTTACACAAACCGAGCAATTACGAATGTTCGCATAAAACGCAACACCACCCCACCATTTACAGTCTACTACCTCACCCCTTAGTCGTTAGAGATGTGCAATGTATAGGCCGCCTTGATGAAGACACCACTGGACTAATTTTAATTTCAGATGATGGGCAGTTTATCCATCGCATGAGTTCTCCTAAGCACAAAGTACCAAAAGTATATGAAGCCACATGTAAACACCCCGTAAGTGACGAGCAAATTAATCATATTTTAAAAGGTGTACAACTTGTGGATGAAGATGAGCCAATTGCCGCGCTAGCCTGCTCTCGAGTCAACGAATTTATTATTCAAATGACATTAGCCGAAGGAAAATATCACCAAGTGAAGCGCATGGTAGCTGCTATTAGCAACCGTGTAGAGGCGCTCAAGCGCATACAGATTGGGGAGTTAAAGTTACCTAGTGACTTGGCTGTGGGTCAATGGCGATGGTTGACAGAAAGTGATATGGATAAATTAAAGGTTATTTAATTTATCCATATCGATAGTTTAAACTTAGCAAACAGCTTTTTATAATCAAACGATAACAAAAAGTCATATGAGGAATCGCATGATCTACGACGCACACTCCCCTGAAGAAGAACAATTCCTTATTCATAATATCAAGGAAATAATACAGATACTGACTGACCTGCTGCAACGTAAAACGATGATTAAAGTTTTATTTAACCGCGGCGTCGATGAATGCTTAACAACTATTATTGATGTGAATGAAGTAAACAATGCGGTTTATCTTGATATTGGTCTCGATGAATTATTTAACAGCAGATTACACCTAAGCCAACACGTAACATTTCTGCGAGATGATGGAGTCAAAATTAAGTGGATAAGCGAACAAGTTTCTATAGTTCACATTACTGATGGTAAGGCTATCAAAATAAACCTTCCCGATAAGTTAGTTCGGATGCAGCGCAGAGACTTCTTTCGCGTTCCAACGCCTATATTAAACCCTGTTCCATGCCAAATCCCCATTTCTAATGAAGTAAGTTCTGATACGGAAAATATGCTAGAACTCTCTCTAGTTGATGTCAGCCTTGGCGGCATTGGTGTCATAGCAAATGACCCCTTGCATCCAGCGGTAGTTGAAGGTGCGAGTTTTAATGGCTGTAAAATTATTTTTCCTAATATAGGTATGGCACACTTAACGTTGCAAGTTAGAAATGTTATCCCAGTCCCCATGAAAAGCGGCACAATAAAATATCGCATTGGTATGCAATACGTTGAACCTTCACGAGGTAGCGAGAACTTGATACACAACTACACCTTTAACTTGGAACGCTCATCGTTGGCAAATGCGCATAATGCGAATCTGACCGCCAAAAAATAAGCCTAACAACAATCAATATTGAACCAAGTATGTATCTAACTATCACAATATTATTAATATTTAATAACTCCCATCATGTCTAAATTAGCAGCCTTGCTTTTAACCTTTGTACTCACAGCTTGCATGGGTGTGCCTGACAATGTCAAAGTCGTTCAAAGCCTAGATGCAAGCCAATATCTAGGTACTTGGTATGAAATAGCTCGACTGGATCACTCATTTGAACGTGATTTAGAGAAAGTTACTGCAACCTACAGCCTGCGCGATGATGGCGGCATTAAAGTGATTAATCGTGGCTTTAATGTGAAAACCAATGTATGGAAAGAAGCCGAAGGAAAAGCTTACTTTGTAGACCCACCAAATAATGACAAAACCAATACAGGCAAACTTAAAGTGTCTTTTTTTGGGCCGTTTTATGGCGCCTATAACATTATGGTGTTAGATAAACCTTACTATAACTATGTAATGATTTGTGGGCCGGATAAATCATACTTGTGGATACTTGCCCGCACACCCCAACTCACCTATCCTATTAAGCAGCACTTGATTGCACAAGCAAAAGAACTTGGCTTTGATACTGAAAAACTAATCCACGTTCCACAAACTTCAGAAATGATTAATTATAAAACTGGGCCTCATGTAAACTAGATTTCAGTTAAATTGACTTAAGAGTATTTTCGTTTACCTTCTACAACTCGTCTTGGTCGAACAGTTTTTTCCAGTTGCTCACCACGCACTGTAGTGATTGGCTTGTTTGAAAGTGGCTGCCAGGCAGGAATTAAATGCTGCTTACCGTTACCAATCAAATCCGCCCTACCCATTTTCTGTAATGCTTCGCGCAATATTGGCCAATTGTTTGGATCATGGTATCGAATAAACGCCTTGTGTAATTTACGTACATTTCCCGATTTTGGAATTGGCACGTTATCAGAATCGGCAGTTACTTTGCGTAATGGATTTTTGCCTGAATGATACATCGCCGTCGCCATTGCCATAGGTGTGGGCGTGAAGGTTTGTACTTGGTCTAGTTTAAAGTCGTATTTTTTTAGCCAAAGTGCTAAATTGAGCATATCTAAATCAGTAGTACCAGGATGCGCCGCAATGAAATATGGAATCAAATACTGTTTCTTACCCGCTTCCGCACTAAATTTTTCAAACATGACTTTGAACTCATCGTAAGCATCCATTCCAGGCTTCATCATTTTGCTAAGCACGTTTTCTTCCGAATGTTCTGGTGCGATTTTTAAATAGCCACCTACGTGATGTTGCACCAATTCTTTGACATATTCAGGTGATTTCACTGCAAGGTCATAACGTACACCACTGCCAATTAAAATCTTCTTAACACCTTTAATAGCGCGTGCTTTACGGTAAAGCTGAATCAAAGCGCTATGGTCTGTATTCAAGTTTTCACAAATAGTTGGGTATACGCAACTCATTTTTCGGCAGTTAGTTTCAATCGACTCGCTTTTACAAGCAATACGATACATATTGGCCGTTGGGCCACCGAGGTCTGAAATCACGCCAGTGAAACCTTCAACTTTGTCGCGAATTTCTTCAACTTCTTTCAAAATTGATGCTTCGCTGCGACTTTGAATGATACGGCCTTCGTGCTCGGTAATACTACAGAACGTGCAACCACCAAAGCATCCACGCATAATATTCACGCTAAAGCGAATCATTTCCCAAGCAGGAATTTTTGCATCACCATAAGCTGGATGAGGCTTACGCGCATACGGCATATCGTAAACGTAATCCATCTCTTTGGTAGTGAGCGGAATTGGAGGTGGGTTAAGCCAAACTTCTCTATCGCCATGTTTTTGCACCAAAGCACGCGCATTCCCTGGATTGGCTTCCAAATGCAACACGCGTGAAGCATGCGCATATAACACAGGGTCTTGTGCTACAGCTTCGTAATCTGGCAAACGCACCACCTGTTTAGCTCGATCTGCTTTGGGTTTACGCACGATTTCAATCGCTTTTGTACCTTCAGGCAAAGCTGGCTTGGCATTATTCTCATCGGTTGCACAGCTTGCATCAGCTTTACCCATCTTCATTTCGTATGGGTCAATATGCTTTTCAACTGTGCCGGGGCGATCTAATTTTGTACTTTCAATCTCACTCCAACCCTCTGGAATCTTTTTACGCAAAAAAGCAGTGCCTCGAATATCTTGTATATCTGCCACTTTTTCACCTTTAGCGATGCGGTGACTTAACTCGATTAAAGCGCGCTCTGCATTACCGTAAAGCAGAATGTCAGCCTTAGAGTCTATCAACACACTTCGACGAACTTTATCGCTCCAGTAATCATAGTGTGCAATGCGACGCAAGCTAGCTTCAATACTACCAATCACCAAAGGAACGTCCGAATAGGCTTCGCGACATCGTTGCGAATAAACCAAAACTGCCCTGTCAGGGCGCTTATTTGGCGCAGCATCTGGCGTATAAGCATCATCACTACGTATTTTCCTATCTGCCGTGTAACGATTAACCATGCTATCCATATTGCCAGCTGTCACGCCGAAATACAAATTAGGCTTGCCTAGCACTTTAAAAGTATTGGCATTTTGCCAATCAGGTTGCGCAATAATACCCACGCGAAAACCCTGCGCCTCTAGCAAGCGACCGACTAATGCAATACCAAAACTCGGATGGTCAATATAGGCATCACCCGAAATCAAAATAATGTCGCAACTATCCCAGCCAAGTTCGTCCATCTCAGCACGAGACATCGGTAAAATCGGCGCCGCACCAAACCGCTTCGCCCAGTAAGGGCGATAGCTGTGGATAGGCTTTGCGAGCATTGTTGTATATTGTTCCAAGGGTTTCGATGCAAATTCTAAAGTTCGCGAATTTTACGCGCTAATGGTTTGATTAAAAAGCTTTTTTACTAAATATTTACACAATAAAAACCATATTTAAAGCAAGGCCAAAAAAAACCCAATAAGATATGGTATTAAACTACTCAAATTTTAATTAGGTAATATAAATAGAGCTTAGGCTGTCGATGGCAATCTCTCTATCACTCCGAAGAAACATATAAACCATTCTGCCACAAACTAAATCGATATATTAGGAACTTAAGTCACATTTTCTAAGACTCAATTATCATATACTTGTTCCACCATCTTGATATTAGGGTAGATTCATGAAAAGTTATTTCGCATTTTTAAGCATCATGTTTTGCTCAATTTCTGCTTTTGCCTTACCACCCGATGGAATGGTTTATCAACTTAAATCTAGCGTAGTAAAAATTCGTGTGTCATTGCCTAACGGTCACTCTGGCGTCGGTTCTGGCGTGGTTGTAGCAAAAGATCAAGTGGTCACCAATTGCCACGTTGTAGCCAATGCTTTAGCGGTCAACGTGATTAAATTTGGCGAAAGCTACCGCGCCACTAATATTAAGGCAGACTGGAAGCATGATTTATGCATTGTTGGCTTTGATGGCTTAGACACCGCAATTGCCGAACTAGGCGCAAGCGAAGCCTTGCAATATGAACAGCCTGTATTTACTATTAGTTTCCCTAATAACGCGCCTAAACCGCTCACAACATATGGTTTTGTTAAAGCGCTATATCCGATGGATGATAGCGTAATTATTCGCACTACCAACGATTTTAGGATGGGTGCGAGCGGTGGCGCGATGTTTAGCGATGACGGTAAATTAGTCGGCATTATCACGTTAAAAAGTCCTGGTCGAAACGCTTTTTATTACAACATGTCCGTTGAATGGATAAAACGCTTGCTAGAAAAGCCTGCTTTAGCTATTCCTGCCGTGGGAGAATTGCCTTTTTGGGATGCGCCTGAAGAAAAGCGTCCTTATTTTATGCGGGTGATTCAACCCTACAAGACGCAAGATTGGCTAATATTAAAGAAAATTGCCAGTGATTGGATGCAAGAAGAGCCCAACACTAGTGAAGCTATGCACTATTTGGCCATAGCAGAATATCACTTAAAAGAGTTTGACCAAGCCAAGTCATATTTTCAACAACTTTTTGCGAAAAATAAACGCCATAGCAGCGCCTTATATTATTTAGGTTTAAGCGCGATTGAAGCTGGAAAAACTGAAGAAGCCAGTAAAACAGCTGCTCAACTCAACGAAATTGACCAAGAATCAGCCAATTTATTGCATGAAAAATTAAAAGTTGTCCAACAAACTAACTGCCAAACGACGAATTGCTAGCTAGGAACCGACTGAAAAACTTCTATAATAATTAATGCGGCTGATTTGTGCTTTTAGTAGAAGCGGTCTGCAACCACTCCTACTAATATAGATACGTGACGTGGCTATCTATTTTACGTTCTTGCAAAGCTCCCAATATGATTATTTATCTGTAGAGTTACTTAGTAAAAGTTTTTCATTTACTGTAACTTTAGCCTTATCACGAAGAGATTGCTTGTAAGCAGCAAGATATTCGCTTGCTAGCGCTGAATATAGCTCGGTTTTAGCCATTTTTTTCGCGTCTACATCTAAAGGTGCCAACTCTTCAATTCTAACAACTTTAACAAGCAAGTAACCCTGTTTACTATCTGCAATACCAGAGTAAGCAGGCAACTTTGTTGTGTTAGTTTTAAATACTTGATTCATTGCTAACTCAGTTAAACCTTGTGCATTCTTTCGATCCACAGTAACCTCAGGAATCCATTCAAGGCTACTGACATCTTTTCCTTCACGCAAATTTTTCAAGGCAACTTCACCTTTATCTTTAGCTAACTTTGACGCAGCTTCCAGCTTAAGCAAAGCCTCAATACCAGATTTTACTTCATCAAAGCTTCTTGCTGTAGCAGGCTTATATTCTAGAACGCGTGCTGAAACTAAATTATTGGGTGAGACTTCAACAGCTTCAGTGTTACGCTTATCTTTAAGCACTTCATCTGAAAAAACTAATCCCATTATTTTATTATTATCTTTAAAAAACTTAGCTCCTGATTCACGGCTTAGCCAATCAGATTTTTGTACTTGTCCTCCAAAAGCTTTGACTGCAGGCTCTAAGCTACCAGATTGCTCATATACCATATTGCTAAATGTTTCAGCTTGCTTTACGAACTCCTCTTGAGCTTTTTGAAACATTAAGTCACCTTTAATCTGTGGCTTAAGCGTATTAAAGTCAGTACTAGTCCCTGTGATGTCAGTCACCTTGATAATATGATAACCAAATTCAGATTCTACTAAACCACTGACCTGATTGACCTTCATACCAAAAGCTGCATCTTCAAATGGCTTCACCATTGCACCACGGCCAAAACTACCTAAATCGCCACCCTTAACTGCAGAACCAGGATCTTGTGAGTTTTTAATGGCTAATGCTTCAAATGACTTTGCATCTTTTTTAATCGCCGCTAAAATTTCTTCAGCTTTTGCTTTTGCTTGTTGTTTTTGCTCTGGTGTCGCACTTACGCCAAAACCGATAAGAATATGGCTTGCGCGCCTTTGCTCATTGCCTTGAAATTTAGCAGCATTTTCCTCATAAAATTTGATTACTTCTGCATCATCTACATTAACCTTACGCATAAAGTCTACCGCTGACATCGTTAAAAATTCAATTTTAACTTGCTCTGGAAGCATTAATTTACTTTTATGCTTATCGTAATAAGCCTTAACTTGTGCAGGCGTTACGACTGCTTGACTAAGAAAATCTTTCGTTTTAATTTCAGACACGGTAACAACGCGCTGTTGGTTGGTTATTTTAAGAGCACTATCTACGCTTGCATTTGAAATAAAGCCTAGCTTTGCAATGCCGTCTTGTGCTTGCTGCGCAAGCATATCAGCTCGCATACCTGCTTCAAACTTTGTCGGTGTCAGCTGATTCTGAGCGAGTGTTTTATCATACAACTCTTGTGAAAATTTACCATCCTGCTGAAACTCTGGCATTCCAGTAATATAAGTTGCCAGTTGCACATCACTGATGGCATATTTAGCATCTCTAATTTCATCATTTAGCAGTTGCTTATTTATTAATTGGTTCAGCACCAAAGATTTAACTTCTGGCCCGTCAAGTTGCGCTTGATCAAATTTCCCTTCTGACTGCAAGCGATTACGCATATTTTTTAAAGCATTATCATATTCTTGCATGGTGATATTATTGCCACCAACTTTAGCAACTGCCACATTATTGCCAGCGCTACTCAGGTAAGAGTCAATGCCAAATAAAGCAAAAGGTATGGTAATCAGTGCTAATAATGCCTTACCAACCCAACCTTGTGCAACTGCGCGGATTCTATCTAACATAAAAAATTTCTACCCTTAAATATGCAATCAATATTTTTAAACTCAAGCGATAATCAACTTAAATTCTACCGTATAAAATAAGTCGTCAATATAACATAAGTCGCAACTCTAAATATGCTTCTAATGCTTAACTTTTAAGCGACAAGCTCTTTAGTAACAAGCTTATCTAAAGACAAAAATGCAAATAAAAATAGCGAGTCATTAGACTCGCTATTTTTATTTGGCGGAGCGGACGGGACTCGAACCCGCGACCCCCTGCGTGACAGGCAGGTATTCTAACCAACTGAACTACCACTCCATAAAGCTTATATATTTAATTTCTCATCAGAACGTTTCAAAATTTTGCGCTCTAATTTTTAGCAAAATAAAAGAGTGCTTAAATTACCAGCACTCTCAATTTTTACAATCAGGAACGACTTAGTCACAATTTATATGGTTTAGTGGTGGGTGCTAACGGGGTCGAACCGCTGACATTCGCCTTGTAAGGGCGACGCTCTACCAACTGAGCTAAGCACCCTGCTTAACCAACAAAGACAACTAGTTTACAGCATCTTTAAGCGATTTACCAGCTCTAAATTTTGGTGAATTAGCTGCTTTAATCTTAATTGTTTCGCCTGTACGTGGGTTACGGCCATTACGCGCTTCACGTTTACCTACATAAAAGGTACCGAAGCCAATTAAAGTTACCAAATCGCCTTTTTTCATAGCAGCTGTAATTGAAGCTGTTGTTGCATCTAATGCGCGACCAGCTGCTGCTTTTGAAATACCAGCTGCATCTGCAATATTGTCAATCAGTTCTGATTTATTCACGAGTAATCCCCTCTTATGGTTTATTAAATAAAACTTAGGTTATATATTTGGGTAACTTTTACCCGTGCATCTTTATATCAAGCCAACAAAGGCTGTGTCAAGCGTTTATGTGCAAGATTTACACTTATTTTATTAGTGTTTAATTTCATCAGAAACAGAAGTTTTACTTTCTACTGACTTATCAGTAAGTTGCATATCATTTTCAATAATTTCGTTAACTTCAGGCAATGGCACTGGTTGAGATGCTAATGCTAGCGCCAAAACCTCATCAATCCATTGTACTGGATGTATATCAAGATGATTTTTGATGTTTTCTGGGATATCGGCTAAATCTTTCACATTCTGATGTGGTATCAAGACCGTTTTTATACCTCCACGATGCGCAGCTAACAACTTCTCTTTCAAACCACCAATCGGTAACACTTCACCTCTAAGCGTAATTTCACCTGTCATAGCCACATCCGCACGCACAGGGATGCCCGTTAGAATAGAAACAAGGGCAGTGGTAATAGCGATACCTGCGCTGGGGCCATCTTTTGGCGTGGCACCTTCAGGAAAGTGAATGTGAATGTCATTTTTTTCATAAAAATCATCAGCTATTCCAAGTCGTTTCGCACGACTACGCACGACGCTCATGGCAGCTTGAGTAGACTCTTTCATGACTTCACCCAGTTTCCCAGTTGTGGTTGTTTTACCTTTACCTGAAAGCAAAACAGCCTCAATTGTTAGCAATTCTCCACCAACAGAAGTCCAAGCTAAACCTGTAACTTGTCCAATTTGATTTTCTTTTGCTGCAACGCCGTAATCATAACGTTGCACGCCCAAATATTTATCAAGCATTTTAGGTGTAACATTGATTTTTTTAGATGCTTTTGCACCTTCTTTTACCTTAGCAGTTAATAGCTCTTTAACTACTTTTCGACACACTTTTGAAATTTCCTGTTCAAGCTTACGAACGCCAGCCTCGCGCGTGTAATAGCGAACAATATCACGCACAGCCACTTCCGAAACATTGACTTCCTGCTCCTTTAATCCGTGTGATTTCAGCTGTTTTGGCAGTAAATAACGCATGGCGATATTTACTTTTTCATCCTCGGTATAACCTGAAAGATGAATAATTTCCATACGATCTAATAGCGCAGCAGGAATGTTCATTGAATTGGCTGTCGCTACAAACATCACATCTGATAAATCATACTCAACTTCTACATAATGATCGGCGAATGTATGATTTTGCTCAGGATCCAACACTTCCAATAGCGCTGATGAAGGGTCACCACGCATGTCTTGCCCCATTTTATCGACTTCATCTAGTAAAAATAATGGATTTTTTACAGCAACTTTACTCATACTTTGCAATATCTTACCTGGCATTGAGCCGATGTATGTGCGTCTATGACCACGAATTTCTGATTCGTCACGAACACCACCTAAGGCCATGCGTACAAATTTACGATTGACTGCTTTGGCAATACTTTGTCCAAGGGAAGTTTTACCAACGCCAGGAGGACCCACCAAACATAAAATTGGTGCTTTAATTTTATCTACACGTTGCTGCACTGCAAGATACTCAACAATCCTTTCTTTTACCTTCTCTAGCCCATAATGATCGTCATCTAAAATTTTCTCAGCCGCCAACAAATTTTTACTTATTTTTGTTTTTTTCTTCCAAGGCAAATTAATGAGAATATCTATATAGTTGCGCACCACTGAAGCCTCTGCGGACATTGGTGACATGAGTTTTAATTTCTTTAGCTCACTTGCCACTTTTGCAAGCGCCTCCTTAGGCATCCGAGCAGCTTCGATTCGCTTTTCAAGTTCTTCCATCTCGGCATTTTCATCTTGCTCGCCAAGCTCTTTTTGAATCGCTTTAACTTGTTCGTTCAAGTAATATTCACGCTGCGTTTTTTCCATTTGGCGTTTTACGCGGCCACGGATACGCTTTTCTACTTGCAAAATATCTATTTCACCTTCCATCAAGCGCAACAAATGCTCTAATCGCTCAGCAACACTAAACATTTCCAGAATCTTTTGTTTTTCATCTAACTTTAAAGTGAGGTGCGCTGCAATGGTATCAGCCAAACGACTGGCTTCATCAATCGTTGCCAATGAAGTTAAGATTTCAGGTGGGATTTTTTTATTTAGTTTTACGTATTGGTCGAATTGAGCAAACACGGTACGCATTAATGCTTGTATCTCAATATCGTTTTCAGCATCGGGAATTAACTCAGCACGTGCAGCAAAACATTCTTCTGTTTCAATAAAACCATTTACTCTAGCGCGCTGAACACCTTCTACCAAGACTTTAACTGTACCATCAGGCAATTTCAACATTTGCAGGACAGTAGCAATGGTACCTACTTCGTATAAATCATCGGCATCTGGCTCATCTTTGTTCGCCGATTTCTGTGCGATCAGTAAAATCTGTTTATTGCCTTCAGAGGCGATTTCTAACGCTTTTACCGATTTAGCTCGGCCAACAAATAAAGGAATAACTAAATGCGGATACACAACCACGTCGCGCAAAGGCAGTACTGGCAATAAGCCATCATCTGCAGTGTATAAAGGTAATGTTTTTATCATGGAGACTTCCAAATTAAGCTAACAGGTTAAGCTAAAAAAAGCCTATACAATCCTTAATGGGGATAATGCATTACAGTTCAAGTCTAATCTAGCCAACAGTCTAATTTAGCCAACAGCCTCTTCTGCCGGTTTATCCGCATAAATCAAGATAGCTGGCGTATCACCACGAACTACACCTTCATCTACCACCACTTTACTTAAATTTTCTAGCGAAGGTAGCTCGTACATAATATCAAGCAGTGAATGCTCCAGAATAGAGCGCAAACCTCGTGCACCAGTTTTACGTTCAAGTGCTTTTTTAGCAATGAGAAGTAATGCAGAATCTCTAAACTCCAGTTCCACACCTTCCATCTTAAATAATTTAATATACTGTTTAGTCAGCGCGTTTTTTGGTTCAGTCAAAATGGTCATCAGCGCAGCTTCATCTAACGATTCCAAAGTGGCCACCACAGGTAATCGACCAATAAACTCTGGAATTAATCCGAATTTAATTAAATCTTCTGGCTCAACATCACGCAACACTGCGCCAACTTGACGATTATCATCCTTACTTTTGACTTCCGCTCCAAAGCCTATGCCGCCTTTTTCAGAGCGCAAACGAATCACCTTTTCAAGGCCATCAAAAGCACCACCGCAGATAAATAAAATATTAGTGGTATCGAGTTGTACGAACTCTTGATTAGGATGCTTACGGCCTCCCTGTGGCGGTATTGAGGCTACAGTTCCTTCAATCAGCTTTAGCAATGCTTGTTGTACGCCCTCGCCAGACACATCACGCGTGATCGAAGCATTTTCTGATTTGCGTGAAATTTTATCGACTTCATCGATATAAACAATTCCACGTTTAGCTTTTTCTACATCGTAATCACATTTTTGCAATAATTTCTGCATGATATTTTCAACATCTTCACCCACATATCCAGCTTCTGTCAATGTAGTCGCATCTGCCATGACAAATGGAACATCAAGTAGTCTAGCCAAGGTCTGCGCAAGCAAAGTTTTACCTGAACCAGTTGGACCTATCAGCAAAATATTACTTTTTGAAATCTCAACTTCATCTTTTTGCCCGCCATCGGATAAGTTGTTATGGCCAAGGCGTTTGTAATGGTTATAAACCGCAACAGCTAAATTCTTTTTAGCGTGCGTTTGTCCAATCACATATTGATCTAGTATTTTACAAATCTCTTGTGGTGTAGGTAAGCTTTCATCCGTTGATTTTAAGCCATCGGTATTTTTAACTTCTTCTCTGATAATGTCATTACATAAGTCAACGCATTCATTGCAAACGAACACAGATGGCCCTGCAATGAGCTTTTTAACTTCATGTTGGCTTTTGCCACAGAATGAACAATAAAGTAATTTATCGCCGTCAGCTTTAGTCGCCATTGGTTATTTCCTATTAATAGTAGCTTAGCTTAATATTGACACTTAAATATTTACCGTGGCACTCAACGCTAACATTTAAGTCTTTTTCTTTAATAACGGCTTTGAAAAACCCAACTTGAGGTTTAACTATACCACTTCAGTGCGACTGGTAATGACCTTGTCAATCATGCCGTAAGTAACAGATTGTTCGGCACTCATAAAATTATCACGCTCTGTATCGCGGTCAATCTCTTCTGCAGTTTTACCTGTATGGTGCGCTAAAATTTCATTTAGCCTTGCACGTAAGTATAAAATTTCTTTTGCGTGAATCTCAATATCTGTTGACTGTCCTTGAAAGCCACCCGATGGCTGATGAATCATCACGCGTGAATTTGGTAAACTAAAGCGCTTACCTTTTGCACCTGCTGCCAGTAGAAATGCACCCATACTCGCGGCCTGACCAATACACAAGGTACTGACATCTGCTTTAATGAACTGCATCGTGTCGTAAATAGACATGCCTGCTGTCACAGATCCACCAGGTGAGTTGATATAAAGTGAAATATCTTTATCTGGATTTTCAGCTTCTAAAAATAATAATTGAGCCACGACAAGATTTGCAGACATGTCATTAACAGGTCCTACTAAAAATATCACCCGCTCTTTTAGTAAGCGCGAATAAATATCGTAAGAACGCTCACCGCGACCGCTCTGCTCTACTACCATTGGAATATAACCCAAACCATGAGGGCTGATATCCAACTCAGATTTCTGATGCGTGCCGCTCATATTCACACCATTCATTTAGGCATTTCCCATTAAATCATCAAATTTAACTTTTTTATCAGTTACCTTGGCCTTGGACAACACGTAAGCAACTGCGTTCTCTTCTGTCGCTAAAGCTGATGGCTCATCCAAACGTTTAGGATCTGCGTAGTACCATGTAATGACATCTGCAGGACGCTCGAAGCTTTGTGAGAACACATCGACCATTGCGCGAATTTGGTCAGCATTAGCATGTAAACCATTGCCATTGATTAAGTCACCTAGAATCAAGCGTAATTTGGTACTGCGTTTTGCTTGATCTTCAAACATGGCAGGCTCAAGTTTAATCGTTTTTAAATCAGCTCCACGCTGTTTTAGGTTCTGCGCTGTTGTTTCCATCATGCGATTAATTTCCGAACCCAATAACACACGAGGAATTTCAAAGTCTGAACTATCGACCAATGCTTGAAAAACTTGTTCCTTTAGTTTTGCACTAACACGTTTAGCCACTTCTTGATTCAAACTTTCAGCGATTTCTGCTTTCATTTTATCTACATTGCCATCCTCAATCCCTAAGCTTTTTGCAAAATCGGCATCTAATTCTGGGTATTTTGGCTCTGAAACACTAACATAAGTTACATCGTAGCCCACAGTTTTACCAGCTAACTGCTCTGGGCTATGATCGGCTGGGTAGGTAATTTCGAATTGTTTTGAGCTGCCAGCTTTACCACCAGCCAATTGATCATCAAACGAAGCAATGCGACCCGCTTCACCTAGAACTAAATCAATACCAGCATCACCAGTGGATTCAACTTCTTTGCCATCTATTGATGCTTTAAGTGTCACATTAATGCGGTCACCTTTTTTGGCAGCACGCTTCACTGGGGCATAACTAACGCGTTGCTTTACTAAAACATCCAATGTTTTTTTAACATCAGCCTCGCCAACTTCAATCACTGGTCGCTCAATTTTAATTTTTGACAAGTCTCCAAAGTTAACCTCAGGAAACACTTCAAATGTTGCGGTATATTCTAAATTTTCAGAAGCCGCTTCAAATGGTTTATGTTCAATACTGGGGTACCCAGCAACACGAAGCTTTGCTTCATCGACCGCGTCACCAAAGCTTTTTTCAACAGCACCTGAATACACTTCATCACGCACTTGATTACCATATTGCTGATTCACCAATCCCATTGGCGCTTTACCTGGCCTAAAACCAGAAAATTTTGCAGTACGCGACATCTGCGTTAATCGCTGATGGATTTGTGCTTCAAGCGGTTGAAGTGGAACCGTAATAGTAATACGGCGCTCAAGTTTGCTAATAGTTTCAACATTCAATGCCATGCGATTTATTCCTAAAGTCAAGGTTCTAAATTTTTAAAGTCTCTGTTTAAGCAGTTAAAGTAAGTGTTAGTGACTGCCATAACAAAGATTTTAAGTAAGTTGGTGCGAGAGAGAGCATCAAAAACGCTATTTGACGGCAGTTACAGCGAGGTTTACTTAAAACTCGCGCGACTTTTTTGTTCACCACAAAGACATTAACTTCAAGGCTCACTACTTCGCATAAATTAAGCGGGAAACTATAGCATACTAGGCTTTTGTTCACAAACGCCTAAGGCATTTTTATTTAGCTTATCTAAGCTAAGGCTGACTATAAAATAAACTCTAAAAAAGGCAAAAAATCGACTAAAGTCATTTCTAAGAATGACTAATGGTAAAAAAATAGGACACCTAAGTGTCCTATTTTTCTAAAATTACTAAGCTTAAATTACCAAGTACGTTTAACAAAGAACCAAAGTCTTTCACTATTAACATCTCTGCCTGTAAAAGTTTTGTAGAAATTTTCGTTCTTCACACTAAATGTATCAGTATAGTATGCACCAGCACTGAAGCCTTCAATTGGCTTGCTAGCACTTGGAATACTAAAGTTTCTGCTTAAACCAATTGCAACGTCACCTTCACTGCCTTGTAGACCAGGTGTATGTTGATAACCCACTTTTGCCAAAAAGTTTAAATCGGCAATTGGTAATGCGTAATTGAACTTTAATTCATTGTAAGTAGCGCCATCAGTGTCGCCTCTTTTAATCTGAGTCAAAGTATTATCCGTTTTATTAGCACCATAGTAGTCTGTTGGCATGTAATAAAAAGTGTAAGTTAACCATTTGTAAGATAGAGCCGCTGAAACTTCAAATGAATCTTGTTTGTCGCCTTTGAATGCAGCACTTCTGAAAGAATCTTCGCGATCAGGATAGTAGTAGTAGTTACCTAATAAGTTAATACCAAAACCATTTTCAAAAGTATGCGCGTAACCTACATACCAGTCAGTTTCTAGGTGATTACCGCCAGATGAACCATCGCCATGACCTGTCCATTCTTTATCAATATTAGACCACCAAGTACCCGCATAAAAACCACTGCTGTGCGCATAATCAATACCGCCTTGTAATGCAGGGCCATCGCTATTTGATACACCACGGAACATGTATTCACTGTAAACACCCACGTTAAAAGTAACTGAGTGTGGTGAAGCTGGCTCAGCAGGCGCTGCAGCAACAGTTGCTGCTGGTGCAGCTTCTTCTGCAGAAGCATAAGCACAGCTCAATAAAAGCGGCGCTGCGCATAAAGCGCTAACCACATGACGATTTGTAATCCAATTTAGAGCGTTCATTTGATTTCCTTTGTTATTTAAAATTTAAACTAAAATCTAAAACTTGTGAGAATGATATTGAATGAATTGCTAGCACGGCGCAACATTAAATTAACATAAATGCAACAATTCATCATAAATACAACAAATTAACTCGCTTAAATATGGTGCATGCAAGCTCATTTCGCACCTTGTAAGTGCATTTAGCTAAATTTATTACATAACACTTTGAAAATATTGAATTTTCAGTACACGTCAATGAGAATAACTGTACTTATTAAACTCAATGAATAAAGGGCTTTCCAATCGGAAAACCCTTTAGTTTTAACACTTAAATAATGGTGCGAAAGAAGAGACTCGAACTCTTACACCCTAAGGCGCTGGAACCTAAATCCAGTGCGTCTACCAATTCCGCCACTCTCGCAGGTAGTTACGGCTTATTTATCACCGTTTAAACAAGCGGGCATTATAGCGTAACTGCTGCCTGTGGCAACACATATCACAAAAATTACACGTATTTTTTTGCATGTAATATATTTTTAAGATAATTTCATCTGTGCTTAAAAAGAGCAAGATTAAATAGTATCTAGCCGAATAAGCCACGGTTGTGCGAGAATGGAGGTTAATTATTTAATCATTTTTATCACCCATTAAGCAAAGTCAATCATTATGCAAAACATCATAAATCAAAACGATATCAATATGCTTCGTGCAGAGTTAGAGCTTTTAATGCGCGAGCGCCAATCGTTACTTAAAGTAACTGGCGCAGCCGCTGGCTTAATCGCCGAGATGGATAGCCATGACCTCCCAATAAGCACTGTAGAAGCCGCGGATTTACTTGCTACGACTATTAATAGCTTGAGTGAAGAAACCTTACAGGATGCATTAACGGCTGTGCATGCCGAAATTGTGGAATAAATTTCAATAGCGATTACATATTTCACAGCATCGATTAACACTCCTTGATAAATATAACACTGTTTTAAATAGTACACTTTCGATTAAACTCAATTTTAACTAAGCTAAACCTTGAATAAGTTCACCACAAAAAAATCAGGCTTCGATTTAAGTGCGCCCTCAAAGTTAATTTCAATATTGATTTTTGCTACTGTATCCCCAATACTTTTTTCTGCTTGTAGTTTTCAGCAATACGTTGCAAAACCGATTGATCCTGCAACTAACTTAGTTAAATTTGAACAAAAAGATCCAGAAAGTGCAACTTTTCATCAATATCTTCTTGGCAATGGCTATACCGCCGAGAGCTTGCCTTTAAAACACTGGGATATTGATGCGCTGACTTATTGCGCTTTGTTCTTTCATCCAAGCTTAGATGTCGCGCGTGCACAATGGCGCGCTGCAGAATCTGCTGAAATAATTGCTACTGAAAAATCATTACCGATAGTTAATGGAAATATTGCGCGCAGCGATGACCCAGACCTTACTAAAAAAGCCTTTGCACTCGGATTGAGTATCGACATTCCGATTGAAACGGCCAATAAACGCAATATACGTATAGAAAATGCAAGGCACTTGTCGCAGATTGCCAAACTTGAAATTGCTCAAACAGCATGGCAGTTACGACATAATATTGCGCAATCTTTGACAGAATATCAAAATAACCTAATGCAAATTCTATTGCATAGCAAAGAAGAAAATTTACATCAAGAAATTGTGGAAATTTATCAAAAGCGCCTGAGCTTAGGCTCAGCCTCAAATGTTGAATTAAGTAGAGCTAAGTTGCAGTTACTAGCAATCAGCACCTATCTGAACGAACAAAAACAAAGCACAAAGGTTTTGCTAGCTAAATTAGCGAGCAACATAGGCTTACCGCTTTCTAAATTGGAAAAAATGCCATTGCTGATTGACACTCAAAATCAGCTCGCGAATTACTTGCTTATAGTCAGTTTACAAACCGATAGCGTACAAGCAACCGCATTACTCAATCGTTTAGATATTCGTATTGCATTGGAACGTTACGCTGTTGCTGAAACTAAATTAAAGCTAGAAATTGCCAAACAATATCCTGACTTAGTGATTAGCCCAGGTTACGCATTTGAATTTGGTGACAATGTATGGTCATTAGGCTTATCTGGCTTGCTTACTTTATTGAATAAAAATAAAGTAAGCATCGAAGAGGCAACGCAATTGCGTGAAGTTGAAATAGCGCAGTTTGACTCCTTACAAGCCAAGATAATTTCGGAAGCTAATATCGCCAACCTAGAATTGGCAAAAGCCAAACAAACCCTTGCGAGTCAACAAAAATTGTTAGAACAACAGCAAAATAATACTCAACGTAAGTTACGCTTACTTAAAGCTGGTGAAATAGACCGACTAGAATTTGCGTTCGTTAAATTAGAAAATGTTGCCACAGAAAAAAATGTCGCCTCTGCTTATTTTCAGCTTAAGACAACACTCAACCAATTAGAAGATACATTGCAAAAGCCACTCACTGGCGCTGGAGTGAAAAATGAACCGTAAAGCAATTACCATTATCATCTTACAAGCATTGTTAATAGTGTTGTTATTTTGGTTTTTAGTGTTTTATGCCAAAGATGAATATGAAGAGGCTACCTCAGAAGGTGAGGAAGGCATTGCTTCTAAGTCAGTTGTTGTAACACAAAATGCGAGTGATAAAGGCGCAGCAACACTCATCTTATCGATTGCTTCGCAGCAACAAAGTGGTATACAAACAGAAAAATTAACTGCGGCTCAACATCAATCCACAACAGCTTCTTACGGCACAGTTGAAACTATTGATAGCTTGGTTAATTTACGCGCAAGCTATTTAGCGGCGCTTGCCGAAGGTAATGTGACTAACGCCACTATAAGTAACGCTAAGCAAAATGTGAAGCGCCTTCAGCTACTCAACCAAGATGATAAAAACGTGTCTGATCGCGTGTTGCAAGAAGCTGTTGCAACTTTGAATAATGAGCAAGCTAGATTAGCTGCCTCTAGCACATTAGCTAAAGGCATACATGACAGTTTGCGACAACAATGGGGTGCAACTCTAGCTAATTTAGCGATAAAAACTGGTGCGAATAGTGAACTGCAACCACTATTAGACTCTCGTGAAGTATTATTAAAAGTGGTATTGCCATTTGACGTGACTCCAGATAAAAATAGCTTATTGCAGATTGCCCAAATTGGTGGCCAAGCACATTTAGCAAAAGCGCGTTTCATTTCTGATGCGCCAAAAGCAGATAGCACCATTCAGGGTAAAACATACTACTATCTAGCATCAGCTGGAAATCTGCGTGCTGGCATGCGAGTGATTGTCCGTTTGAACTCTCAAAAAAAGGCCACTTCTGGCGTCATTGTGCCGCATGAAGCCACGGTATGGTTTGCTAATCAGGCATGGGCATACCAGAAGCTGGCCTCAGGAAAACCAGATAGTGATAAATTTGTTCGCCGATTGATTAGCACTGAAATTGAAATTGAAAGCGCAGAAATTAGTGGTTGGTATAACACCACCAACTTAAATGCAGGTGATGAACTTGTTGTTAAGGGCGCGCAGTTGCTGTTGTCTGAAGAACTAAAATATCAGATTACTAATGAAAATGATGATTAAATTAAATAGCCTAATCATCAGAATGCTGTCAAATGCATTATTTTTTCGTTATCTCAAAGCTAAATGATGATTGATTAAAAAATGATGTCCGCCCTCGTTCGCTTTTCTATCCGTTTTCATGGCGTAGTCATAGGTTTGGCTTGTCTGCTGGTTATATATGGACTTTACGGCTTATCTCGCGCCAATCTAGACGTTTTTCCTGAATTCTCTCCTACACAAGTGGTGATACAAACAGAATCACCAGGTTTATCATCAAGCTTAGTCGAACAACTAGTCACCCAGCCAATTGAAACATCTCTTTCTGGCACAGCTGGCGTGGAATCAATGCGCTCACAATCAATTCCTGGCTTATCTATCATTACTATTATTTTTAATGAAAGTACCGATATATATAGAAACAGGCAGGTTGTAGCTGAGCGATTGGCAACGATGACTAGTCAGTTGCCAAAAAATATCATACCTAACATTACACCACTTGCTTCTAGCGCTAGTACCGTGTTGGGCATGGGTGTTACTTCAGACAAGCGTAGTTTGATGGAGTTGCGCACGCTAGTAGATTGGACAATACGCCCGCATATAATGGCTGTACCTGGCGTAGCTGACGTGAACGTATTAGGTGGGGATGTTCGCCAGTTTCAAATTTTAGTGGAGCCAAGCAAACTCATACGTTATAACTTGTCAATTCAAGAAGTGCTAACTGCAACGGCTCGGGTGACAGGCGTACGTGGCGCGGGCTATATTGAAAATAATAACCAACGCATTTTAATCAACACCGAAGGCCAAGCAAAAAATGTAACACAATTAGCGCAGATGCCTATTTTGCATCGTGATGGGCAAACTGTTCGTTTAAGTGATTTGGGGCAAGTAATTGAAGGTGCTGCCCCTGCCATTAGTGCAGCAGCAATTAACGGCAAAGAAGGTGTGTATTTTTCTGTGCAAAGTCAACTTGGCGCCAATACTCAAGCGGTGACCGAGGCGGTTGAAAAAGCCATGCGCGAACTTGAACCTGAATTCAAAGCACAAAATGTTACCTTTTATGCCAGTTTATTTCGACCAGCCAACTTTATTGAAACCGCAATTAACGGAGTTAAAACCGATATTCTCATCGGCTCAACACTTGTCATTGCCGTATTATTTTTATTTTTATTTAATGTACGCACTGCATTTATTTCCGCAACAGCTATTCCACTTTCATTGTTAGCAGCAACTATCGTACTTGGCTATTTTGGTATGGGTCTAAACATTATGGTGCTTGGTGGTCTAGCCATAGCATTGGGCGAAGTAGTTGATGATGCGATTATTGATACTGAAAATATTTTTAGACGATTGCGTGAAAATCGCTTACTCGACTCACCTCTACCTGCACATCAAGTGGTGTTTAACGCCTCGATGGAAGTACGTAGCTCTGTAGTATATGCAACAATCATTGTCGTGCTAGTATTCTTGCCGCTACTAACGCTATCTGGTGTGGCAGGTAAACTATTTGCCCCTTTAGGCTACGCTTACATTTGCGCAATTGTCGCTTCTTTAGTTGTTGCACTCACCTTAACTCCAGCGCTATGTTATCTCTTATTTTCTCGTGGAAAGCTAGATAGTAGCGACCCGCCACTCATTGTGTGGATGAAAAAAGGTTATATACGTCTACTACATCGTATTGAGCAACATTACCTCATAGTGATTGGAATTACTGCAATCATTATTGCTTTAGGTCTAGGAGTCTTGCCATTATTTAAAAGTCAATTCATACCAAGTTTGCATGAAGGCCATTACATCATGCACATGACAGCCGTACCTGGCACTTCGGCACAAGAATCGTTACGGATAGGTAAAAAAGTATCTGCTGTCATCAGTCAGATTAAAGGTGTAAAGTCAGTAGTTCAATGGGTAGGACGCGCTCCTAATGCAGCGGATACCTTTGGCACACATTACAGCGAGTTCGAGATTGAACTCGGCGACGCCACAGGTCCAGAACAACGCTACATACTCAACCGCATACGTGAGGAACTGACGGGCGAAGAAGTCGATGACGACAATGACGGCATCGCGGAAACTGGCTTTATCGGCGTAAATTTTGCCATTAATACCTTTTTAACCGAGCGCATTGAAGAAACAATTTCAGGCTATACCGCAGCTATGGTCATTAACATTCACGGGCAAGATTTAGACGCGCTTGACCGAGATGCGCACGAAGTGGCAAGCGTATTAAGTGACATTTCAGGTGTAGCAGACCTGCAAATACAATCGCCCCCAGGCACGCCTGAACTTACCATACGCCTAAGACCAGAGAGACTAGCGCTATTTGGATTGCAATCTCTTGATGTATTAGAAAATATACAAGCCGCTTATGAGGGCGTGCAAGCAACGCAAATTTATCAAGGCAACCAAGTCATCAGTGTTAACGTGATGTTTGCTCGTACTGTGCGTGATGACTTAAGGGAGATTGGTGCACTACCGCTTAAAAATCCAGATGGAAAGATTATTTACTTAAGAGAAATTGCTGATATCAGTCAGGAAAATGGTCGATCTAAAATTCTACACGCTGGTGCAAAGCGCATTCAAACCATTACCTGCAATATTAATAACCGTGACATTGCAAGCTTTGCTAAAGAGATGAAGGCACGCATCAAGGCAGACGTAAACTTGTCATCTGGAAATTTTGTCACCTTTACTGGGGAAGCAGAAGCAAATGCAAAATCTCGAGAAGATCTGATTGTGCATTCATTACTAGCAGGAGTTGGGGTTTTTCTCATGTTGTATATCGCCTTTGGCAGACTCCGGAATCTACTACTTACTTTCGCCAACCTACCCTTTGCTCTCATCGGCGGTGTAATAGCTGCCATGTTTACGGGCGGCTGGATTTCATTAGGTTCGTTAGTTGGCTTCGTTACATTATTCGGCATCACTCTTCGCAACTCCATCATGATGGTATCTCACTACCAACATTTAATTGATGAAGAAGGTTGTATATGGGGTCTAGAAACCTGCATTCGCGGCGCGTCTGAACGCTTACCCTCTATACTGATGACAGCACTAGTCACAGCACTCGGTTTACTACCATTGGCATTAGGCAGCAATCAGCCTGGACGTGAAATCGAAGGGCCAATGGCAACCATTATTGTGGGTGGTTTAGTGACGTCTACGATACTTAACCTATTAATTTTACCAACCATAATGTTGCATTTTGGACGGTTTAAGAAAGAGTCATACAGCTAAATCCAGCTAGGACTTGTCGTTTTTAAAGTTCAGTCGTATTTTATGTACTTAAATCTTGCATCCTCATTAGGCGTACCCTGTAATGCGCCACCCTCCAGAGCAGGCTGCCAGCCAATCACCGATTCAATTTTAGCAGCCAATTCAAAATCTTTGTCTGTGATGCCTTTTGCATCATGTGTACATAACTTCACAATCACAAACGCATATGACACAGTTAAATCTGGATGATGCCAAGCAGCTTCTGCTAGATGTCCGATTGTATTCACAACCATTAGCGTAGCTTTCCAACCGCTAGTTTTATATTTTCGGCGTATCCAGCCATTTTCTAAAAACCAATGTGGCAAATCTGCCTTTAATTTTGTTTCGACCTCTTCAGCTAAATACACTTTACTAGATGCCATATTAAACCTCTTTTAATGTGAAGCAGAATTTAGACGCAGACCATTTCCTTTAAGTTCTTGCGCATTAAAACCTTGCTCAAATAGACTAAAGTCAGCCTTATTGAGCACCCAAGTTTGATAATCTTGCCCAGCAATATAATGAATAAGCTGACTATCTATCAATTCATCATCCATTAAATGCTGCAGTCTGATTGGTACTTCTTGTTGATAAGTAATAAGCGACTTAGATTTCACCATTAATAAATGCTCAGCACACAACTTATTGGCTAACCAAGCACTCAAACTGTCTGAAGTTACTTGCCAATTTTGGGGAACGGCATGGTCAGCTAGTACCATCTGGCTTGGCAACCATACTATACCGCGATGCTGCCAGCCTCGCTCAGCAATTTCCAACTCACTACTCGCTGTGACTAGCGCGGGATTCATACCAGCTAACATTACCCCATATTGATCCATCGCCAACAAAGCCATTTTGTGCGCTACAGCATCACTCACATTGGTTATCATCTGCGCCTCGCGCACTGAATTTGCAAATAAGCCACCGCCAGGCACAATCACCACCTTACCATTTCCAAATTGAGCGACAAGCGCTAGCCATTTTATTAGTTCTGGCGAACCTAATAAACTACCGCCTAGTTTTACGACCCACATTAACCTACCTCCAATACGAATATTTTAAAAGTATCAGACTAGTGTAGAACTAGATTTGACAAGCGATTTATTCATCATGATTTTGTTATTCTGCGCAACAAAAGGCTTAATCAACAGCTTTAGAACACCTTTAATAATTATAATTTCTACCAGTTCTATATATCACCACAAGTGTAAAATGGCTAAAGCCAGAACAGTGGTGCGATAAGCCAAATAAAGCGCGATTGGAAAATTATGACGCCACATATGTTTGATATGTAAGGAATAATTTTCTCGAGCAACGAAAGTTGAATTATTAGTGATGCCCTTTAAAATACTCCATAACTTTCAGCATACTAGAAGCCTTATCCAGCGTTTCAGTATATTCTTTTTCCATGACAGAATCAGCAACAACACCTCCCCCTGCATAAAAACTGATTTCACCCTTACCGCTCTCTTGCTCTGCGTATACAGCAGTACGTATCGCAATATTCGTATCCATATTGCCATCAAATCCTATATAGCCAATCGCTCCACAATACACACCGCGTCTATGTGGCTCTAATTCCTCAATTATTTGCATAGCTCTTAACTTAGGCGCACCAGTAATTGACCCACCGGGGAAGCATCCTCGAAGCAAGTCAATAGCCGTTTTCCCTCCTTTAAGTCTACCTGTAACGATACTTACTAAATGGTGCACATTTGCAAAGCTCTGTAAATGAAAGAGCTTATCTGCTTTCACCGAGCCAATTCGGCAGTTTTTGCTAATGTCATTGCGCAATAAATCAACAATCATTAAATTTTCAGCTTTATCTTTAGTACTAGCTTGCAATTCTTTTGCCAACTGACAATCCAGCGTAACATCATCAGAACGAGGCCTAGTACCTTTTATAGGTCTAGTTTCTACATGATTACCAACAACCTGTAAAAATCGCTCTGGTGACCCAGAAAGCACTTGCAAAGTCCCGAAGTTCATGTATGCCATGAAAGGAGCTGGGCTTATTTCTCTAAGTTTTCTATAAAATGTCCAACTGCAACCATTTGCCTTAGCTGAAAACCGTTGCGCAAGATTTACTTGATAACAATCACCTTCTGTAATGTAGTTTTTAACTGTATTAAATGCTTGAGAATATTCTGTGAAAGTCATATTGCTCATCACAGCACTTGTTAGTGTAAAAGCCTCATCTTTATGCGTTGTAGGATAATCAAATAAATCACACAATTCAGCCCAATGCTCATGGGTTCTTTGCTGAAGCCCATACGAGACCAAGTAAGCGGTTTTTTCTTGATGATCAACCACCACAGCCCAATCATAAATACCCATTTTCATATATGGAATAGCTAGGATTTTTTGCGCAATACTATCTAAATGCTCTACCTGCCTTGCCAAGTCATAAGAAAAATAACCTAATGCTCCGCCAGCAAATGGTATAGCACAGTCTAACAGTGAATTTCCCCCTACTTTATAAAGCTCCAATAAGCGATTGAGTATAGTAAAAGGGTCATCAAAGCTAATTGTTTTATGACCATTTTTGATAATTTCTGTGCAAATATTAGACCCAGACTCAGTATTACTTTCAATAGTGCTAATGGTCATCAGAGGATCAGCAACAAGGATATCATAACGGCCATATTCACTTTTCGGCCTCCCGCTATCTAAAAATACTGCCCATGGCAGATGTGCAATACACTCAAACAGTCTCTCACTATTAGGCTGATATTGAAGTGAGTGCTTTAACATTCATGCGCCTTAAGGCCTAGACTGACCACCGCGTAAGCAGGAAAGCACACTACAGCTATATTTCTAGAACTGTCATTAATATTTAAACTAGCATCCATTGCTATTAATCCGGCAATAGACTCATACTTAAGGCTCAATTGCTTCGCCAATTCATCCACCAAAAATTCACCCACTCCTGCACCGACTATATGTAAATTACGGCAATCTTCTAGTCGTGATATTTGCCTCAACATAGCCTGTTTAATTTGATGCATTTGTGCATGTTTGAATGCATAAGCTAAATTCTGCCATGCGCTTATAGGCGCATCTTGCGCATCGCAGCCAATCATTCTTGCAATGCGTTTGGCGCTGGCCTCTATGCTTTTATCTGCACCGTCAGCTGTTTCAGCCATATTTTCATTGAGTGGCAAATCGCCTGTTAGCGTATAAATATCAGCAGTCGTGGCAAAATGTTCAGCTGCAACATTGATCAGATTCCCTGCAAAGGGAATCTTTTGAGCGAGCGCCATCAAAGGCGTACGCACCACTCCCGTGTAAACCAGTTCATCGGCCTGCATTCGTATTTCATCATTAAAACCAAGTACTCTGGGCTTACCATTGTCAATTAAAATAATATCAGTCGTTGTACTGCCAATATCCAAAAATAGTGCCTGTTGCATATTTCTTGCAAGATATTGCGCACTTGCTAACCAGTTCATAGAGGCGATATTTTTTGCATTCTCCTCAACTGCATCCATTGAGACAAAACCTTTTTCACCTGCATAAAATAGTATTTCCCCTGATAGTTTTTTGCTAATGCAATGTGCTATTTGCATCACGCCTGCATGACGGTCTGAAAATATATCTGCGAGTTCACCAGTCATTGTTACAAAATGAGTCAACCCATTTTTATTTACATTAAATTCAATTAATGCCACATCTATTGCCAGATTCAACTCATGCAGACCACGCCATAAGGGGCAATATACTTGACTTGCAGCTTGAACCTTACCCGAAGCATCTACTTGCACAGCTTTGACATGCGCACCACCAATATCCCAACCAATAGCAATATTCACAATACAATCTCAACAATATTTTTATGCAACATAGGTAATTTAAAGTGCGGATTTAATATACATTCTAAAATAATCTTTGCTGGGTTATGCCCTATTCCTTCTCGCAAACCTACATAACTACTAGTCACTCGGGGATTAATATCAATCACAAAAATCTTATCTTCCTCTGTATCAATAATGACGTCGACTCCTACGTAACCAAGTGCATCTGGTAGCATTTTTGCAATCTTTCTGGCGAGCGTTTCAAAGCGAAGCCAATAGGATTGCATGCCGTTTACTGTAATACCTGTGAGCTTAAATTGACTACCATCACTTTGAATATGCTGCTGATTACAGCTTAACAGCCAGCCTCTACCATTATGACAAATCAAAGAAAAACTCGCGGCAATGCCAGCCTGAAAAGGCTGTATTAAGTAATGCAAATATTGCTCATCTTTTTGCAGCCAAAGCCTTGCGGCGCATAGCGAATCAAATAATCGAATGCCATCACAACCAGCGCCATCTTCAGGCTTCGCGACCCACATTTGCACATGGAGTTGCACCAATTCATCAAAGCAAGCTTGCTGCATCAAGTCTTCACCTGCAAATACTGGTAAGGTGTTAATACCAGCATCTTGCAATGCTTCAAAACTCAATGTTTTACTCGTACCAATTAAAGTTGCATCATAGCCACAGCCTAAGAAAATAGAACCATCTTTTTTATCTTCCGCAGCCAAGCACAGCTCAGTTAGTTCTATTAAAAGACCGTCAGTTTCAGGTGCTATCAGCCAAACAAAATCTACTTGCTTGATTACTTTCTTGAATACTTTCTTAAAATCCCCTGCTTCAACTGTGATACTCTTGCTTGCATATACCGATGGCAACAAACGCTCATCATGCATACTTATTAGCTGATATTGTTTAAGCTCACATAAATCTCGCAACAAAGCATCACGCATTAGTTTACCTTCAATTGCTAGAGACTCCGAAAACGGCGCATCACTAAGTGAAGTATCACTTAAGCCACCAGCAGTGATAAACTCACATACTAATAATTTTTCTAGTTTCATTTTTTTAAATTAAGTCTTTGAATTCTATGATTGAAATAATCCCAGTAATTGACTTGTTAAATGGCATAGTAGTGCATGCCAAAAAAGGTGAGCGGCAACACTATCAGCCAATACAATCATCTCTCACAACTTCAAGTGAACCACTAGAGATTGTTGCAGCGCTATTAGATCTCTACCCATTTACGCAATTATATATCGCCGATTTGAATGCGATTCAAAAATCAGAAGACACTTATCAGACCAATTATGCCGTCATTGAGGCAATTATCCATCAATTTCCGTTCATCACGCTTTGGGTAGATGCTGGTATTAACAATAATACCGAGCTTGGTATTTGGCAAACACTCAATATCCGCTTAGTTATTGGTAGCGAGAACTTTTTACAAATAGGGAATTATTGTGCGCTGAAGCATCACGAACAAAACTTTATATTATCACTAGACTTTATGCCACATGGCTACCAAGGCCCAGCGGAGCTACTCAGCAATGCTGAATATTGGCCACAAGATGTCGTTGTAATGTCACTTGCTAACGTAGGTGCAAACCTTGGCGTTAACAAAAAACTACTGGCTGAAATAATGTCACTCAAAAAGAATGTTAACTTCTATGCTGCTGGAGGAGTTAGAGACGTAGATGATTTAATAATGCTAAAAGAGATGGGACTAAAAGGAGCTTTGGTTGCCACAGCTTTACATCGAAAACAAATAAGCAAAGAGGCTATTGATAAGCTCTAATTAAAAAGCTCGCCTGTGAACTGCACCCCAAAAGTTGGACACTTTATCCAACTCATTAAGGTGCAGTTTTTATGTCTAAATACACTAAAGAATTCAAACTCGCAGTCATTCAAGACTACGAATCGTTCAAGCTTGGT
>Ga0247839_1000101_pt1 | contig 140064 bp, 150 predicted proteins | sample LaCruzMarch2015__6_FD_192405 | JGI IMG/M metagenome (GOLD analysis project Ga0247839, IMG submission 192405) | Freshwater microbial communities from meromictic Lake La Cruz, Castile-La Mancha, Spain - LaCruzMarch2015_16m | ecosystem: Environmental > Aquatic > Freshwater > Lake | place: Spain...
CTTGTAAATTAAGAATGCATACACAAATGCATACACATTCTTACAATTGCTAGAACTCGGGCTTGAGCCACGCTCAATTGCCCGATATTCTGACAACTAGAGAGTTCCCAAGAAGGACTTAAAATCCCCCGGCTTATGCCTTCGTAGGTTCAAATCCTTCACCCGCCACCAGAGGAATTAAATTGAGTATTTAGATAATAATAATTTTAAGTTTGAATCGTTCCTATCCTGATTACCACTTTGCCACAAGCCACCTTCTTGCGTACCGTCGATGTAATTTAGTTTACTGATCCCAGGCAGTCGTTTTGTTAGGGTGCCAACTCGTTTGCTTTGAATAAACCACCAAAGATCATCAGTATGAAATGAGAGCTCTTTATATACTTTTTCATCAGAGACATCTGAGTGGAAAAAATCTGCTTTGTAGAGTGTGCCAGCACCTGAGGTGGCAAATAAATCAGCAGCAGGTCCGTCACCTAATGAGTAGTTTTTGCGCCAGTTTTTATAAGCAGAGATTTTGCCATCATTGGCATAGGTGATCTTGTGAACCCTGCTGGCAACTATTGCTTTAGGTGTCAGCTGGTGCTGGATCATAAGCTTTAAACTTAGATCTGTTTCAAAGATCAAATCATCATCAACAACTATTATTGGTAAGGCTTTTTCTAGCATAAGAGTTGGAATCAACTTCTTGCCGGGTCCTAAATTAGTGCAGCTATTAATCTTCAAAATACCATTACTTTCCAAGGCTGAAATAGCATTGGGTAGTTTTGCCATATCTTCAGCAGCAATATTTAGATATATTTTTTTCGGGGTTAATCGTTGATTAAGTAGCTGCTCAATCACAGTATTTAGAGTTTGAAACCTCGCTGGATGGCTGGTCAAGGAGATTACATGTTCCCAACTTACATTCTTAAACTCCTTGCTATTGGGTGTCAGTAAATGAAGAAGAAGGTTGTTGCCATCACCTGCCCTGAGTAAATTTATATAGGCCATCCACTCATTGTGATGTTTAGTTGCCTTACTCCCAAGATTCCTAGCAGTTCTAATTAAATAATAAAGTGCTATAAATTGCAGAACTAGAATTATTATCAATATCCCTCTGTTCATTAGCTCTGCCTAACTTTGTTTTAGTTATACTAATTTCATGGATAAGCCAGCCATAATTCTAGCCACTAGTAATGGTATTGGCATGGGGCATCTAACTCGGGCGAGTGCGGTTGCTGCTGAATTGAAGAGTTTTGCAAATCCAATCATTATCTCCATGGCAGCAGCAGTGGTGGAAGTGCCAAAGATTGCTGGTGTCAGATTTGAGTATGTTCCCGGAAGAGATCGAAAGTGGATGGGAAGATTTGCCTGGGATCGATATTTACGGGATCGAATTGTTGCGTTAATTGATGAGACGGGTGCAAAAATTGTTAGCTTTGATGGCGTAGTTCCTTATCCAGGAATTATTGGGATTAAAAGTATCCGACCTGATGTGAAACTAGTTTGGGTGCGCCGAGGTTTTTGGCAAAAAAGTTCAAGAAGTAATCTGCTGTCGCTGCAATCTAAAATGATGGATTTAATTATTACCCCAGGTGATTTTGGCCAAAGTTATGACAATGGCCCCACTGTAAATAGGAGTGATGATGTGCTGGTAGCGCCAATATCAATTTATGATTCAAAAACTGCGCTAAGTAGGCAGGCAGCTCGAAATCTTTTGGGTATTGATCAAAGTCGCCCAGCGGTGTTGGTGCAGTTAGGTGTTGGCGAGAATGATCTAAATGCAAAGATGAACGCAGCATTATCAGGATTGCTAAATTGGCCAAATTTGCAGGTGATCCTTACTAAGGAGCCAATAGATGCAAATGGTAATCAGTTAGCACCCGCAGGGCTTGATATAAAAATTATTAGACATTTTCCACTTGCAAATGTGCTGGCAGCATTTGATGCTGCAATTTGTGCTGCTGGATATAACAGCGTGCATGAGGAGCTGGCTGCAAAAATTCCTACCTTATTTATTCCTAATATCCGCGGGACTGATAATCAAGTGGCAAGAGCTGCATGGGCGGTGGATAATCAGATGGCCTTATCTGTGGATCAAAGTGATTTAAAGCAGATCACTGCAGTTGTGGCTCAATTAGCGGTGCAAAGTGTGCGGGATAACTTGGTGAGTAATTGCAAAAATCTTCCAGATGTAACTGGTGCGATGCAAGTCTCTAATATATTTAAAGAGTTAATTAATCAGCCAACTCGGCAGCAGGGTAATTTAGGGAAAACTTTATTTAAATTAAAGGTACAGGATACATTCGGCAGGGGATTGCGTGGTTTTGTTTACTCATTATTACAACTCTTAACTATGGTTTATCGATGGATTAGGCCACATAAAGATGTAGTTGTAAATAAAGCTACTGCAATAAATTTAGTAGTGGGTGAGGTGAGTGATTTATCTAAAATAATTAAGAGTGGTGAGCCATTTGAGCATTTGCTCACCGGTGCATCAGATGCATATAAATCACGGCGAACTCAGATTGCAACTGCGGCCTACTTAAAGTAATTAGCCAGCAATTCGTAATTACCAATGCTGCCCTGTATCCTTACACCTGCACTTCGCCCCCTTAGCTCAGTTGGTAGAGTGTTTCCATGGTAAGGAAAAGGTCATCGGTTCAATTCCGATAGGGGGCTCGAGGAGAAAAAGTTTGGCGGGGTAGCTCAGCTTGGTAGAGCAAGCGGCTCATAATCGCTGTGTCGTGGGTTCAAATCCCGCCTCCGCTACAAGTTAGAAATAGGCAGTAATTTCAGTAAATGGTGCGGGTCAGGTAATCTCACCCAAAGAAATTAACGAAAGTTAATTTAACTACAAGGCTAGGAGCTCAACCATGGCAAGTAAAAGTGCAGATGTTCGTCCAAAGATCACAATGGCATGTGTTGAGTGCAAAGAGCGCAACTACATCACACGCAAGAACCGCCGTAACGATCCAGATCGCTTAGAGCTTAAGAAGTTTTGCCCGCGTTGCAAATCTTCACAACTTCATCGCGAAACTCGTTAATTAAAACCCGCCAATGGCCGGGAAAATTCGCATCTGCTTAATTGCAGAGGGCTTTGTGGATGATTTACTTATCTGTGTTAATTCAATTACCAAGCACACAAATACTCCGATCAGTATCTATGCCAATGGCAAAAGCAATTGGCTAGCTGCAGATTTATTTGATTCACCGCAGATAACTCTTACCCAAGAAAAGAATCCACTTGGCTGGGGTAATTTAGTGAATCATTTCCTTAATACCTACACTGAGGATTACCTTCTTATTATGGATCCCTCAACCACATTCACTGCAGATCCAATACCACTCACCCTTGATCAACTATCCACCGGGTATCAAGCGGTGGGATGGAAAGGGGGGTTGGTTGATTTAGAAGATGATTGGAAGAGCACACAAGATAAAGGAGTAGGTGAGGTGGATGTGTTATTTAGTTACTACCTAGCACTTGATCGCAAGTTTGCAATCGCAGCAGGTGGTGCTAATCCAAGTGCAAAGTATTACCGAAATGCTGACATAGAACTTAGCCTGGCTCTTAGGCAATTTGGTGGCAAATTACTACAAATAGATTTACCCCTTGAACAAGGGCGACATCATGGTTATTACGATAGTGATCCTGATTACCGAGATAAGAATTCGCGCAAGAATTACCAACGGATATTAGATCGGTTTAGAGGAAAAAATGAGATCCTCTGTGCCCGTAGATAGGCTTAGGTAATGGAGCAACTATCTGATTTCACCACACTTCGCGTAGGCGGACCTGCCCAAAAGATTGTGCATGCTCACACCGAAGATGAGTTAATTGAGTTTGTAAAAGCAGCAGATGCGGCTAGTGAACAGGTTTTAATTTTAGGTGGTGGATCAAATTTATTAATTAGCGATTCAGGATTTGCAGGAACAGTAATAAGAGTAGAGAGCAAGGGAAGCGCCTTAGATTATGACGCTTGCAGTGGGGGAATGATTGAGGTGGCAGCTGGTGAGGACTGGGATAAATTTGTTGAACTCACAATTAATAAAGGCTTTGCTGATCTGGAATCTTTAAGCGGTATTCCAGGCACTATTGGTGGTGCACCAATTCAAAACATAGGTGCATATGGACATGAGGTAAGTGAAACTATCGCCAGAGTTAAAGCTTATGACCGTAAAAAGGGTGAGGTAGTTACCTTAACTAATGCACAATGTAATTTTTCTTATCGAAGCTCTGTCTTTAAGCAAGAAGCTGATCGATATGTAATTTTAAATGTCACTTTTCAACTGCGAAAAGGTGAGGAATCACTGCCAATTTCCTATATTGAACTGGCAAATTACTTAGGAATTAAATTGGGTGAAAGAGCTGTGGTTACAAAGGTACGCCAGGCAGTTTTGGATCTGCGAGGTCGTAAAGGTATGTTGCTAAATCCAACTGATTCAAATACTTACTCTGCTGGCTCTTTTTTTGTTAACCCTATTCTTAGTAAAGCCGAGGCTGAGAAATTACCAAAAGATGCACCACGCTGGCCACAAGCAGATGGCAGAGTTAAAACTTCAGCTGCTTGGTTGATGGAGCATGCGGGGATTTTTAAGGGTGAAAAATTAGCTGGTGCTCAGATTTCAAATAAGCATGTTCTAGCACTTACCAATTCAGGAGATGCTAGGGCTGAAGATATTGTGGAGTTGGCAAAGAAGGCCAGAGCTGCGGTATTTGAAAAGTTTGGAATTAAATTACAAGCAGAGGTGCAATTAGTAGGTCTAGATTTAAACTAGATTGCTTCACTTAATAATTTTTTCACTCTACCAATTCCCTCAGTGATATCAGCATCACTAGTTGCGTAAGAAAATCGAAGGTAGCCAGATGGACCAAATGCCTCACCTGGAACTGCAGCAACCTCTACCTCATCTAAAATTAAAGTGGCAAGTTCGGCCGAGGTTTTTGGTGTCTTTCCGCGAAGAGTTTTTCCCAGCACGCCCTTTACTGATGGATAAACATAAAAAGCACCAGTTGGGGTTGGACAGGTAACACCAGGAATCTCATTTAGTAATTTAACAATTAATTTTCGCCTGCGATCAAATGCTTCACCCATTTTATGCACCGCAGATAGATCACCATTTAAGGCAGCAATTGCAGCTCGCTGTGGAACATTTGCCACATTTGCAGTTGAGTGCGAATGTAGATTTGTTGCAGCTTTAATGATGTCCTTTGGACCAATCATCCAGCCCACTCGCCAACCAGTCATCGCATAAGTTTTAGCAACACCATTGATAATAATTGTCTGATCTGCCAACTTTGGTACTAATACGCAAATACTTGGTGCGGTGGCACCGTCATAAAGTAGGTGCTCATATATTTCATCAGTTATTACCCAAAGATTATTTGCTAATGCCCACTCACCAATTTTCTTCACCTGCGCTGGTGAATAAACTGCACCAGTTGGATTAGATGGTGAACAAAATAGCAGCACCTTTGTTTTTGCAGTTCGGACCTTCTCCAACTGCCCCACAGTGACTAAGTAATCTTGTGCTTCATCAGCAAATACTTCAACCATCTTGCCTCCAGCAAGATTTATGCACTCTGGATAAGTTGTCCAATAAGGTGATGGCACAATTACCTCATCACCTGGATCAAGCAGTACTGCAAAAGCTTGGTTCACTGCTTGCTTGCCACCGTTAGTTACTAATACTTGATCTGCAGTTATTTCATAATTTGAATCTCGTTTTGTTTTATTAACTATTGCCTCGCGCAGCTCTGGTAATCCAGCTACTGGGGTATAGCGATGATTTGCCGGAATTCTTGCGGCTTCAATTGCAGCATTAACAATGTAATCAGGTGTTGGAAAATCTGGTTCACCAGCGCCAAATCCAATTACCGGACGGCCGGCAGCTTTAAGTGCCTTTGCTTTACTATCAACGGCAAGTGTTGCTGACTCGGCGATTGCTGCAATTCGTTTTGAAACTCGCATCTTTTGTGATTCACCCATGGGGGTTAAGTCTGCCATCTACGCTTAAAACTGGCTTACCATTTATCTCAGTTTTACCTTTCGGAATAACCCGCCTACACTTTCTTCCCCGGCGCTTGTATTAGGTCATGATTTTTCATGCCTTAATTCGGGACGAAGGGCAGTAGCTCAATTGGCTAGAGTTGCCGTCTCCAAAGCGGCCGGTTGGGGGTTCGAGTCCCTCCTGCCCTGCAAGTAATAGGTAAGAAAAGTTGTAAAAGCTAACGAGTAAAGGAATAGGTAGATGAGCGAAGAGATCGTCTCAACTGAAGAGGCCAAGGGCATCTTTGGTCGCATCGCCCTGTTCTATCGCCAGGTTATATCTGAGTTAAGCAAAGTTGTTTGGCCAACTCGTAACCAATTAACTACCTACACCGCAGTGGTTTTAGTTTTCGTTGGATTTGTTGTTTTAGTAGTTTCAGCCTTTGATTTAGTATTAACAAAAATAACTTTCTGGGTATTTGGCTAAGGTGAATCGGAAAATATGATGTCAATTGATACCCCAGCCAATCCACCAATGGATGCATTTGAGGCAGCATTAGCTGTTACTGAGAGTGCGCCAGTAATTGAAGAGGTAATCGCGCCAGTAATTGAGGATGTGGCGGCAGATGTTGCAGAGGAAAATGATGAGAATGCCGAGTTTCGCGCTGCTTTGCGTAATGCACCAGGTGAGTGGTTTGTAGTTCACTCCTATGCTGGATATGAGAAGAAGGTAAAGGGAAATTTAGTAAACCGTATTCAATCCTTAAACATGGAGGATTTTATCTTCCAGATTGAAGTACCAGAGGAAGAGGTTCGTGAGCTTAAGAATGGCGCCATCAAAGTTGTAAAGCGAAATGTCTTCCCCGGATATGTTTTAGTCCGAATGGAATTAACAGATGAGTCTTGGTCATGTGTGCGAAATACCCCAGGTGTTACTGGCTTCGTTGGTAACGCCCATCATCCATCACCGCTTACTTTGCCTGAGGTAGAAAACATTTTAGCTCCTCGCCCACTTAAGAAGGGCGGCAAGATTGAAATGAAGGATGTTGATTATGCAATTGGTGAATCAATCACGGTAATGGATGGACCATTTGCCACATTGCCAGCAACTATCTCGGAGATTATGCCCGAGCAAGCAAAATTAAAAGTATTGGTTTCAATCTTTGGCCGGGAAACTCCGGTTGAACTTTCATTCCATCAGGTCCAGAAGATTTAATCAGACGAGAATTAACTAAAGAGAAAAGGAAAAAACATGGCACCGAAGAAGAAGGTAACCGCACTTATTAAGTTGCAGATCCAGGCTGGAGCTGCCACACCAGCACCACCAGTTGGTCCGGCTTTGGGTCAACATGGTGTGAACATCATGGATTTCGTTAAGGCTTACAACGCAGCAACTGAGAGCCAAAAAGGAAATATCATCCCAGTTGAAATTACTGTTTTTGAAGATCGCTCATTTACTTTTATCACTAAGACTCCACCAGCCTCACGTTTAATTCTAAAAGCTGCTGGAATTGAAAAGGGATCTGCGATCCCACACAAAGATAAGGTTGCAAATTTAACTCAGGCACAGGTGGAGGAGATCGCCAAGCAAAAGATGGTGGATCTAAACGCTAATGACTTGGAGATGGCATCAAGAATTATTGCCGGTACCGCTCGTTCGATGGGTATTACCGTCTCTAACTAAAGAAAAAACTGTGGGAGAACCTCGCTGGTTCGCAAAAACCACAACCCCAATCTTGAAAACCCTTTCAAGATTAATTAAGAGGAGAAGAAATGAAGCGCAGTAAGAAATATAAAGCCGCCGCAGAAAAGATTAAATTAGATAATCTTTATATGCCAGGTGAGGCGATGAAGTTAGTTAAAGAAACCTCAACAGTTAAGTACGATGCCACAGTTGATGTTGCTTTGTTCCTAGGTGTAGATCCTAAGAAAGCAGATCAAGCGATCCGCTCCACCGTAAACCTGCCACACGGCACTGGAAAGACGGCGCGAGTTTTAGTTTTTGCAGGTGGTGAGCGAGCTGAAGAGGCACGTGCCGCGGGTGCTGACATTGTTGGCGCCGATGAGTTAATTGATGAAGTTTCAAAAGGCCGCCTTGATTACGACGCGGTGGTTTCAACTCCGGAGTTAATGGGAAAGGTCGGCCGACTTGGAAAGGTGCTTGGACCTCGCGGTTTAATGCCAAATCCAAAGACTGGAACTGTTACTACCAATGTTGCTAAAGCCGTTACTGATATCAAGGGCGGAAAGATTGAGTTTAGAGTTGATAAGAATGCAAACCTTCACTTTGTAATCGGTAAGGTTTCATTTACCGCCGAACAATTAGCTGAAAACTATGCCGCAGCCATTGAAGAGGTAATGCGGGCGAAGCCAGCATCATCAAAGGGTCGATTTGTTAAATCAGCGACCGTCTCATCAACTATGAGCCCAGGAATCAAAGTTGATACCTCTATCGCTCGTGATGGTGGCCCACAGATTCAGTAAATACCTGATTTTGACTTGGGTAGGCCTTTGCGCCTACCCTTGGCTTATTCAAGTTGAACTAAGAAATTAGTGAGACTAGAAACCAAAGACTGCAGGTCTTTTAAAGTAAATCTTTAAAAGGTAATTGTTGAAAAACAGCCCGCATAGGTGTAATCGATAACCTCGAGTGCATTTATGCGCCGGGGTTTTTCTTATTTAGAAAGGATGCCAAATGGCAAGTGCAGATAAAACCGCTGCGGTAGCTGAGATCGTTGATGATTTCCGTACTGCAAACGCAACTGTACTCACTGAATATCGTGGCCTCTCAGCCACGCTATTAAAGCAATTACGTCGCTCACTTGGCGTTAAAAATAAGTATTCAGTTGTTAAAAACACTTTAACCAAAATTGCTGCTAAAGAAGCGGGCGTTGACTTAGATCCAGAGATGCTTGCTGGCCCATCTGCAGTTGCATTTATTAAGGGTGATCCAATTGATGCCGCCAAAGTATTGCGTGATTTTGCTAAAGATAACCCGCTATTAATCATCAAAGGTGGAATTTTTGATGGCAAAGCAGTCACTACTGCTGAGATTATGCAGCTTGCAAATCTTGAATCTCGCGAAGTTCTTCTTGCCAAGATTGCAGGTGCTATGAAGGCATCTATGTCTAAGGCAGCTAGAGCATTTGACGCACTTCGCATCAAGATGGAAGCCGGTACACCAGCACCAGTTGCAACACCAGTTGCAGCACCAGTTGCTGAGGTAGCGGTGGAAACACCAGCACCAGTTGCAGCACCAGAAGTTGTCGCTGAAGCAGCACCAGCTGCTGAAAGCACAGAAAACTAAAACCGACCCCCAACCCCGCACTCATACCAAGAGTTGGAGTCGGGAACAAAAAGAAAAGGAACGAAAATGGCAAAACTAAACACCGCAGATCTATTAGGTCAGTTCAAAGACATGTCTTTGGTTGAGCTAACAGAGTTTGTGAAAGCATTTGAGACAGAGTTTGATGTAACAGCTGCAGCTCCAGTTGCAGCAGCTGCTGCTGGTGGTGCCGCTGGCGGCGCTGCTGAAGCGGTAAAAGATGAGTTCACCATCATCCTTGAGGATGCTGGCTCTCAAAAGATTGCAGTTATCAAAGAGGTTCGTGCGCTTAACTCCAGCCTTGGCCTAAAAGAGGCGAAGGATCTAGTTGATGCCACACCTGCAACCCTGATGGAGAAGGCTGACAAGGCGACCGCTGATAAGGCGAAGGCTGCGTTTGAGGCTGCAGGGGCTAAGGTCACAATCAAGTAAGCATCTTCCAATTAGACAGAAGGGGCACAGGTTAGATACTCTGCCCCTTCATCTTTTTTAAAAACCAATAGGTCAAAAGCATATAGCGGCTAAGACCTAGTGGTAGCCGTGTGTTTAACGCAGTTTATTACTGGAGGAAACTTTGGCCGCTTCGAAAATTAAATCTCATGCTCCACGTCGTGTTTCATTCGCAAAGATTCGTGAACCACTTGAGGTTCCAAATCTGCTTTCATTACAACTAGAAAGCATTGATTGGTTATTAGGAAATGATGCTTGGCGCACGCGCTTGGCGGAGGCTGAAAAATCACATCGCGGTGAGGTACCAAAGCAATCAGGACTTGAAGAAATTTTTGAAGAGATATCACCAATTGAAGATTTTCAAGGATCAATGTCACTTTCATTCCGTGACCATCGATTTGAGCCACCTAAGTACTCAATTGCCGAGTGTAAAGAGCGCGATATTACCTACGCAGCTCCACTTTTCTTAACTGCTGAGTTCACCAACAACATCACCGGAGAAATTAAATCCCAAACTGTTTTCATGGGTGATTTCCCATTAATGACACCTCGAGGAACCTTCGTAATCAACGGCACAGAGCGAGTTGTGGTTTCACAGATCGTTCGTTCTCCAGGTGTTTACTTTGAGCGCACAATTGAAAAAACATCTGACAAAGATGTATTCACAACAAAAATTATTCCAAGCCGTGGTGCTTGGCTTGAGTTTGAAGTTGATAAGAAGGATATGGTCGGTGTTCGTATCGATCGCAAACGTAAGCAATCGGTTACTGTTTTCTTAAAAGCACTTGGTTGGACCAGCGCCCAAATTCTCGAACAATTTGGTGAGTTTGAATCAATGAAATTAACTTTAGAAAAAGATAACGTAGAGACTCAAGATGATGCGTTATTAGATATTTATCGCAAACTTCGCCCAGGTGAGCCACCAACTAAAGAGGCTGCTCAGAATTTAATTGAGAATCTTTATTTCAATCCAAAACGTTATGACTTGGCTAAGGTTGGCCGGTTTAAGATAAATAAAAAGCTTGGTATGGAATTAGATCTAAGTCGTGGTTTATTAACCATCGAAGATATTGTCGGCACAATTAAATACTTAGTGGCCCTGCATCGTGGCGATGCGTTGCTGGAGTATGGCAAAGAGGTCCGAGTTGAAACTGATGATATTGACCATTTTGGTAATCGACGTCTGCGCACCGTTGGTGAGTTAATTCAAAACCAGGTTCGCACCGGACTTTCTCGAATGGAGCGGGTAGTGCGCGAGCGCATGACCACTCAAGATGTAGAGGCAATTACCCCACAAACCTTGATCAATATTCGCCCCGTGGTTGCATCCATAAAAGAGTTTTTTGGTACATCACAACTCTCACAGTTTATGGATCAAACAAATCCGCTTTCAGGTATGACACATAAGCGTCGACTTTCAGCTCTTGGGCCCGGCGGTCTATCTCGTGAACGTGCAGGCTTTGAGGTTCGAGATGTGCACCCATCCCACTACGGACGTATGTGCCCAATTGAAACACCAGAGGGACCAAACATTGGCTTGATTGGATCACTTGCAACATATGCCCGCGTAACACCATTTGGTTTTATTGAAACTCCTTATCGCAAGGTTGTTGATGGCAAAGTTTCTGATCGTATTGATTACTTAACTGCTGATGAAGAGGATGAGCACATTATTGCGCAAGCAAATGCGCCACTAACCGAAGATAATCATTTTGCTGAAGCCAGAGTATTAGTACGTCGTCGTGGTGGTGAGGTTGAAAATATTCAAGCATCCGAGGTTGATTACATGGATGTTTCACCACGTCAGATGGTTTCAGTTGCAACTGCAATGATTCCATTCTTAGAGCATGATGATGCTAACCGTGCGTTAATGGGCGCAAATATGATGCGTCAAGCAGTACCACTAATCAGAGCTGAAGCGCCATTAGTTGGAACTGGTATGGAGTTTCGTGCTGCGGTTGATGCTGGTGATGTTTTACTTGCCCGCAAACCAGGTGTAGTCACTGAGGTTAACTCTGATCAAGTCATTGTTAAAAATGATGATGGTTCAACTGAAACTTATTTTGTTGAGAAGTTTGTTAGATCTAACCAAGGAACTAGCAGAAACCAAAAGGTGATTGTCTCCGTGGGAGATAAAATCGAAGTTGGTCAAGTAGTTGCAGATGGCGCTAGTACCGATAAAGGTGAGATGGCGCTAGGTAAAAATCTACTTGTGGCATTTATGTCCTGGGAAGGTCATAACTATGAGGATGCGATCATCCTGTCACAGCGTCTAGTACAAGATGATGTGCTTACCTCAATTCATATTGAAGAGTATGAAGTTGATGCTCGCGATACCAAGTTAGGTGCAGAGGAAATTACTCGTGATATTCCAAATGTTTCGGAAGAGGTATTAGCAGATCTTGATGAGCGCGGAATTATTCGAGTGGGCGCAGATGTTGTGCCTGGCGATATTTTGGTAGGAAAAGTAACACCCAAGGGTGAAACTGAATTAACACCGGAAGAGCGTTTACTTCGCGCCATCTTTGGTGAAAAAGCCCGTGAAGTTCGCGATACATCTCTTAAGGTGCCCCATGGTGAATCTGGCAAAGTAATTGGTGTAAGTATTCAAGATTCAGCAGAGGGATTTGAATTAGCAGCTGGTGTTAATCAGGTGGTTCGAGTCTACGTTGCACAAAAACGTAAGATTCAAGATGGTGACAAACTTGCTGGTCGTCACGGTAACAAGGGTGTTATCTCAAAGATTCTTCCAGTTGAAGATATGCCATTTTTAGAGGATGGAACTCCAGTTGATGTGGTGTTAAATCCACTTGGTGTGCCAGGACGTATGAATGTTGGTCAGGTATTAGAGACGCATCTTGGATGGGTTGCTAAATCTGGCTGGAAGCTAGAAGGAAATGAGGATTGGCAACAATCACTTCGCGAGAATGGTTACGCCGAAGCTCCGGCAAATACCAAGGTGGCAACACCGGTATTTGATGGCACAAAGGAAGAGGAGTTATCTGGACTTCTGGGATCAACTCTGCCAAACAAAGATGGCATGCGCTTAATTGGCGCAGACGGTAAAGCGCAATTATTTGATGGCAGAACTGGTGAGCCATATAAGCAGATGATTTCAGTTGGATATATGTACATCTTAAAGCTGCACCATTTAGTAGATGACAAGATCCACGCTCGTTCCACCGGTCCTTACTCAATGATTACGCAACAACCGTTGGGTGGAAAAGCACAGTTTGGTGGACAACGCTTTGGTGAGATGGAGGTCTGGGCACTTGAAGCTTATGGCGCCGCCTACACCTTGCAGGAGTTGTTAACTATTAAATCTGATGATGTTCTTGGACGAGTAAAGGTTTATGAAGCAATTGTTAAGGGTGAAAATATTCCAGAGCCAGGAATTCCTGAATCATTTAAGGTTTTGGTTAAGGAAATGCAATCACTTTGCTTAAATGTTGAAGTACTTTCTTCAGAGGGTGTAGCAATTGAAATGCGTGATACCGATGAAGAGGTATTTAGAACCGCTGAAGAATTAGGTATCAACTTATCCCGAGTTGAGCCAAGCTCTGTAGAAGAAGTGTGAGGAGAGGATAACCATGTTAGATGTTAACTTTTTTGATGAGTTAAGAATTGGTCTTGCCTCAACTGACAATATTCGTGAATGGTCATTTGGTGAGGTTAAAAAGCCAGAGACAATCAATTACCGCACACTGAAGCCTGAAAAAGATGGCTTATTTGATGAAAAGATCTTCGGACCAACTCGTGACTGGGAATGTTATTGCGGTAAGTACAAGCGAGTGCGGTTTAAGGGAATTATCTGCGAGCGATGCGGCGTTGAGGTAACTCGTGCCAAGGTGCGTCGTGAGCGGATGGGTCATATTGAACTTGCAGCTCCAGTAACCCATATCTGGTACTTCAAAGGCGTCCCAAGCCGTCTTGGGTATTTATTAGATTTAGCACCAAAGGATTTAGAAAAAGTAATTTATTTTGCCGCCTACATGATCACCGAGGTTGATACTGAGGCACGTACTGAAGATATGCCAACTTTAGAAAAGAAGTATGGCGCTGATGTTAAAAAGATTGAGTCTCGTCGTGATCTTGAATTAGATACTCGCACCAAAAAGATGGAATCTGATTTGTCAGATCTAGAGGATGAGGGCGCTAAAGCAGATGCTCGCCGTAAGGTGCGCGAGGCTGGTGAGCGAGAGTTAAAAACTATTCGTGATCGCTCTCAAAAAGAGCTAGATCGTCTGGATGCAGTTTGGAATAAGTTTAAGAATCTTAAAGTTCAAGATCTTGAAGGTGATGAATCAATTTATCGTGAGCTTCGTGATCGTTACGGAATCTACTTCAAAGGATCTATGGGCGCCCAAGCTATCCAATCACGGCTTGAAACCTTTGATCTAAAAGCTGAGTTTGATAAATTAAATGAGTTATCACAAACTGGTAAGGGTCAGAAGAAAACCCGAGCAATTAAGCGATTAAAAGTAGTTAACTCATTCCTTAATACTCGCAACAAACCAGCATCAATGGTGCTTGATTGTGTGCCAGTTATTCCACCAGATCTTCGTCCAATGGTTCAGCTAGATGGTGGCCGGTTTGCAACCAGTGATCTAAATGATCTTTATCGCCGAGTAATTAACCGTAATAATCGTTTAAAGCGTCTTGCCGATTTAGGTGCACCTGAGATTATTGTTAATAACGAAAAGCGTATGTTGCAAGAAGCGGTTGACTCACTATTTGATAATGGTCGTCGTGGTCGTCCAGTAACAGGACCTGGAAACCGCCCACTGAAATCACTCTCTGACATGTTAAAGGGAAAGCAGGGACGTTTCCGTCAAAACCTACTTGGAAAGCGTGTTGATTACTCTGGCCGTTCTGTAATTGTGGTTGGTCCACAACTTAAATTGCATCAGTGTGGTCTGCCTAAGCAGATGGCACTTGAGTTGTTCAAACCATTTGTAATGAAACGTCTTGTCGATTTAAACCATGCACAAAATATTAAATCTGCTAAACGAATGGTTGAGCGTGCTCGACCAGTAGTTTGGGATGTGCTTGAGGAAGTAATTGCTGAGCATCCAGTGCTACTAAACCGTGCACCAACCCTGCACCGCCTTGGTATTCAAGCATTTGAACCACAACTAGTTGAAGGAAAAGCTATTCAGATTCACCCATTAGTTTGTACTGCATTTAACGCAGACTTTGATGGTGATCAGATGGCGGTTCACTTGCCACTTTCAGCTGAAGCACAAGCAGAGGCTCGAGTATTAATGCTTTCTAGCAATAATATTTTGTCTCCGGCATCAGGTCGACCAATTACATCTCCTACCCAGGATATGGTGCTTGGTCTTTACTTCTTAACATCTTTGCGTGAGAAGCAATTGGGTGAAGGCAGAGCATTCTCATCTATCGCAGAAGCGGTAATGGCATTTGATCAGGGCAGCCTTTCATTGCAAGCAAAGATTAAACTGCGTATTGATAAGAGCGGTGTTGCTGAGGTTAAGGAAACCACTTTAGGTCGTGCTTTATTTAATGAGGTACTACCTGCTGATTTCCCATTTGTTGATTACGATGTAACAAAGAAGCTACTTGGTTTAATTGTTGATAATTTGGCTGAAGGTTATGCCAAGGTAACAGTGGCACAAACACTTGATGCCCTTAAATCACTTGGTTTCTACTGGGCTACTAGAGCTGGTGTCACAATCTCAATTAATGATGTGGTAACACCAGGTCGCAAGCGCGAAATCTTGGAAGGGTATGAAACTAAGGCGGACAAGGTTCAATCACAGTATGAAAAAGGATTGATTACTGATGATGAGCGTCGCCAAGAGTTAATTGAAATCTGGACACTTGCCACTAATGAGGTTGCTAAAGAGATGGAAGATAACTTCCCTCGCACCAACCCAGTTTGGATGATGGTTTATTCAGGTGCTCGTGGAAATATGATGCAGATCCGCCAAATTGCCGGAATGCGCGGACTTGTAGCTAACCCAAAGGGTGAAATTATTCCTCGTCCGATTAAATCAAACTTCCGTGAAGGACTTTCAGTTCTGGAGTACTTCATTTCAACTCACGGTGCTCGTAAAGGTTTGGCAGATACCGCACTTCGTACCGCAGACTCAGGTTATTTAACCCGTCGTCTTTGCGATGTTGCGCAAGATGTAATTATTCGCGAGGAAGATTGCGGAACTGATCGTGGTCTAACGCTAAAGATTGCGGCAAAAGATGCAACCGGCACATTACTTCGTGATGACCATGTCGAAACATCACTCTTTGGCCGTAACTTAGCTGAGGATGTAACTGCATCAGGTAAAGTAATTTTGGCAGCAGGTACTGATCTTGGTGATCGCAATATCGACACCTTGGTGGCAGCAGGAGTTGAAGAGGTTAAGGTTCGCTCAGTTCTAACCTGCGATAGCAAGGTTGGCCAATGTGCAATGTGTTACGGCCGATCAATGGCGGCTGGCAAGATAGTTGATGTCGGTGAAGCTGTTGGAATTATTGCTGCGCAATCAATTGGTGAGCCAGGAACCCAGTTAACAATGCGTACTTTCCATACTGGTGGAGCGCAATTACTTGGTGAAACTCAAATTACTCATGGTCTGCCTCGTGTTCAAGAGTTGTTTGAGGCCAGAACACCAAAGGGTGTGGCACCAATTGCCGAGGCTGCTGGAACGGTTTCATTCTTAGAGGATGCAAAGGGTAAGAAGATTGTGGTCACCCCAGAAGATGGTGGTGAAGCGGTTGCTTATCCAATTACTCGTCGTCAAAAACTTCTAGTTGAAGAGGGTGTTCGAGTTACTGTGGGTCAACAATTAGTTGTTGGCGCAATTGATCCGAAGCAGGTGCTTCGTATTTTGGGACCTCGTCAAACACAGATCCACTTGGTAAGTGAAATTCAAGAGGTTTATCGTATGCAAGGTGTATCAATTCACGATAAGCACATTGAAATTATTGTTCGCCAAATGTTAAAGCGCATCACTGTGCTAGAGCCAGGAGATGCTGATCTACTTCCAGGTGAGTTAGTTGAGCGTGGTCGCTTTGAAGAAGAGAATCGTCGCGTAGTTTCAACTGGTGGCAAAGCAGCTTCAGGACGTCCTGAGTTAATGGGAATTACTAAGGCCTCACTTGCAACTGAGTCATGGCTATCAGCCGCCTCATTCCAAGAGACAACTCGTGTTCTAACGGACGCTGCTTTATCTGAGAAGAGTGATCCACTACTTGGTCTGAAGGAAAACGTAATTATCGGTAAGTTGATCCCAGCTGGAACTGGACTTGCTCGTTATCGCAATGTTCGAGTTGAGCCAACCGAGGAAGCAAAAGCAGCAGTTTACGCAGCTTATGACCAGTACGAGTTCACACCATTTGAATCACAAGGTTCAGGTGAAGCGGTTCGTTTGGATGATCTAGAGGTTCGTTAAAAAATAAGTAATTCAAAAGTGGCCGGCGCTAAATAATTGCGTCGGCCACTTCGCATTTAACGCTACTGCTACCAACAGTTGGTACTTGATCAGGAGTGATATTTGTTTGACCAGAGTAAATAGTTGAAGGCCTTGGTGAAAAACTTAAACCTTCAGTTTTCCAAGTGATAATTTTTTTACCTGCTTTATCAAAGGCGATCAGATCACAGCGATAACTTTGATTAGCTTTGATTCCTAAAATGTTAAATTGTGAGAGAACGTAGTAACCAGTCTCTGGATCATGAAAGGTATTGGTCTTTACAACTCTAACTTCCGCTGGCGCGTACTTTGGCACCTTATTAACATAAGAGCTTTTCTCATAGATATATGTGTAGATCTCACTAATGTTTCCGCAGTCTGGTTCATTAGGATAAACACAATCTTGTACACCATTTACGCTAAAGACATTTGCCTGATCACTCCATTGCATAACACCCCAATCTGGGGCCTCATTGGGATTAGCAATTACATCCCAAACACTTTTTTGCCAAAGATAAAAGACAACTGCATCAACTGGCTCACCCTTAGTTGGGGTGTAAACAATCTTTGCAGACTGGATTGGTTTAAAGCCACCTGGTCCAAAGGTCCAGCCAACTTGTTCCTCACTCATTTGCTGCAATCTCATTTGCGGGAAAAGATAAAGTGGAAGCTTCATATCAAATGGAATAAGCCCTAAACCTTGGCTATAAACCACTTTTTTACAATCATCCACCGGTTTATATAAATATCCCTCACCAGATAATTCATCTCCTGATTTAGTTAAGGTGATTTGCCGCTTTGACTCAACCCCTTCAGATTGGAAGGTGAAATCTAGGGTTAATTGATCTGCAGCCAACTTTCCGGTAAAAACACCGTAGGAGCTATCTTTTTGATAGTTATAAAAAATTAGTTCACCAGTTAACTGATCAGCCCTTGGATCTTTTATTTGCAATAAAGAGCTTGAGTCACCAATAGTTGCGTGGTAGCAGCTTTGTAATGTGGAAGTGCTTGGGAAAAATTGAGGTTGAAACAAACCAAATAAAAATGCAATAATCAAAATTGCAATTGGTATAAAAATATTTCTACGAGCCAACTTTTAACCTTTCAAAAATACCGTCAATACCGCAGCAACAAAGTGGCAGATAAAAGCGGCTGCAGTCATTGCGTGAAATAACTCATGAAAGCCAAACCAGTTTATGGAAAAATTTGGTTTTTTAAGCGCGTAAATCACTCCGCCTGCGGAGTATAAAACTCCACCAACTAGAATTAAAACAAAGATTACAACTCCACCAGATTTTAGAAACTCTGGCATATAAATAACCGCCGCCCATCCAAGTGCAATATATCCAGAGACATATAACCAACGGGGTGCAGATAGCCAAAATATTCGAAGAAGTGAGCTAAGCAGAGCGCCACCCCAAGCTAGGATTAATAAGATTTTTGCTTGATCTGCCTCTAATAGGTAAATCGCAAATGGTGTGTAGGTACCAGCAATTAGAATTGAAATATTTGAATGATCAATTCTGCGCCAGATCGCTCGGTTTTTATCACTCCAACCAACCCGGTGATATAAGGCGCTGCAGGTAAATAAAGTAACCGCGGTTAGAGTGAATATCCCTAAGGTAATTCGCCCGCGAAGTTCATCAGCCAAAGTAATAAGGATTAACCCTGCCACCAGGCTGATTGGCGACATCACTAAATGGACCACGCCTCGCAATTTTGGCTTTCTCACCTATTAACCATAGGCGTGGATTGTGCGATCACTTCGGCGTGTCGTAACCATAAGATTTATGGGGTAGGAGTAGAACCACCGTTTTGACCGAGGCGGTGGCACTGGGCTACCCTTCCCGTCCTGCTCTTTTCAACTTAGGAGCTGCACTAAAACATGCAATTTCGATTGCATCTTATCTGCAAGGAATGGGCAACACGCCCGACCTCGTGGGTCGGGAAAGTGTGGTGATTTGTAAGAAAAAAGTTTGGATAAATAATTTTAAAAGTTATTTATAACTTCAAGTAACTAGGAGATGTAGTGCCAACTATTCAGCAGCTGGTCCGTAAGGGCCGCGCCGAGAAGACAGATAAGACGAGCACGCCTGCATTAAAAGGTAGCCCGCAACGTCGTGGCGTTTGCACACGTGTTTACACAACTACACCGAAGAAGCCAAACTCTGCGCTTCGTAAAGTTGCACGTGTACGTCTAACAAGTGGCATGGAAGTAACTGCATACATTCCTGGTGAAGGTCATAACTTGCAAGAGCATTCAATTGTTTTAGTTCGTGGTGGACGTGTTAAAGATCTACCTGGAGTTCGTTACAAAATTGTTCGTGGTTCCCTTGATACCCAAGGTGTTAAAGATCGTAAGCAATCACGCTCTCGTTATGGTGCAAAGAAGGAGAAGAAGTAATGCCACGTAAAGGCCCGGTCGCAAAAGATCCAGTTGTTGCAGATCCTGTATACAGCTCACCTGTGGTTACATCTTTAATCAATAAAGTATTAGTGCATGGTAAAAGATCTACCGCCGAAGCCATTGTTTATGGTGCATTGGAAAATTGCCGCACAAAAACAAGTGGTGATCCAGTAATTGTATTAAAGCGTGCATTAGACAATGTGAAACCAACTGTTGAAGTTCGCTCCCGCCGTGTTGGCGGAGCTACTTATCAAGTACCAGTTGAGGTAAAGCCAGCTCGGGCATTAGCTCTGGGTCTTCGTTGGATCGTTGATAACTCCAGAGAACGCCGCGAGAAGTCAATGGCAGAGCGATTAGGAAATGAATTAATTGATGCCAGCAATGGCTTAGGCGCAGCGGTTAAAAAGCGCGAAGACACCCACAAGATGGCTGAAGCAAACAAGGCGTTTGCTCACTATCGCTGGTAATAAAAGAGACAACGGAAGGGGAGAGAAGAAAATGTCAGTTGCAACTGCAGTTGATTTAGCCAAGGTTCGAAACATTGGAATCATGGCGCACATCGACGCGGGCAAAACCACAACAACTGAGCGAATTCTTTTCTACACCGGAATTAATTACAAAATTGGTGAGGTTCATGAGGGCGCTGCCACTATGGACTGGATGGAACAAGAGCAAGAGCGTGGAATCACAATTACCTCCGCTGCCACCACATGCCATTGGAAAGATCACATGATTAATATCATTGATACTCCTGGCCACGTAGATTTCACCGTGGAGGTTGAGCGTTCTCTTCGAGTATTAGATGGCGCAGTTGCAGTATTTGATGGTGTGGCAGGGGTTGAGCCACAATCTGAAACTGTTTGGCGCCAAGCAGATCGTTATAACGTTCCTCGTATTTGTTTTGTTAACAAACTAGATCGCACCGGTGCATCCTTTGATCGCTGCGTGGATATGATCAAGTCTCGGCTTAATGCAACGCCGCTAGTACTACAAATCCCAATCGGTGTTGAGGGTGATTTCCTAGGTGTGGTTGATTTAATTGCAATGAAGGCACTTGTCTGGCCGGGTGAGACTAAAAAAGGTGAAGATTATTTAGTAGAAGAGATTCCAGCAAACTTAGCTGAGAAGGCAAAGAAGGCACGCCATGATTTAATTGAAACTTTAGCTGAGTCAGATGATGCGGTAATGGAGAAGTACTTAGAGGGTGCAGAATTAACTGAAGAAGAAATCATTGCTGGCATCCGTCGGGCAACTCTTGCTGACAAGGCAACACCGGTGCTTACCGGCTCAGCATTTAAGAATAAAGGTGTGCAGCCAATGTTGGATGCGGTAAATCGTTATCTACCAAGCCCACTTGATATCAAAGCAATTGTTGGTCATAAACAAGGTGATCCTGCTACCGCCATTGAGCGCCAACCTAATAATAATGAGCCGTTCTCAGCTCTTGCTTTTAAAATTATGCGAGATCCCCATCTAGGTAAATTGACCTTCGTTCGGATTTACTCCGGCTCACTAACAGCTGGAACTGCAGTACTTAACTCAACTAAAGATAGAAAAGAAAGAATCGGAAAGATTTATCAGATGCACGCAAATAAGCGTGAGGAGATGGATTCAGCCGGAGCCGGAATGATTATCGCGGTAATGGGTCTAAAGGACACCACCACCGGTGAAACATTATGTGATGTAGATAAGCCAGTAATTTTAGAATCAATGGATTTCCCAGCACCAGTTATTTCAGTAGCAATCGAACCAAAGACCAAGGCAGATCAAGAAAAACTTGGCATCGCAATCCAATCTTTAGCAGAGGAAGATCCAACCTTCCATGTGAAATCAGATGAAGAGACAGGCCAGACCATTATTTCTGGAATGGGTGAGCTGCACTTAGAGATTTTGGTAGATCGCATGAAGCGTGAGTTTAAAGTTGAAGCAAATGTTGGTAAGCCACAGGTTGCATACCGCGAAACACTTCGCAAAACAGTTAGCCGTTATGACTACACCCATAAGAAACAATCTGGTGGATCTGGTCAGTTTGCAAAGATTCAAATCTCAGTAGAGCCACTTCCAACTGGTTCTGAAGAGCCATATGAATTCGTAAATAAAATTACTGGCGGACGTATTCCAAAGGAGTACATCCCATCTGTTGATGATGGTTGCCAGGAAGCACTCGCTAGTGGACCACTTGCTGGTTATCCATTAGTTGATGTGAAAGTAACTCTTCTTGATGGCGCTTATCATGATGTTGACTCATCAGAGCTTGCCTTCAAGATTGCTGGCATCGCAGCATTTAAGGAAGCAGCAAAACTTGCTGGTCCAGTTCTGCTAGAGCCAGTTATGTCGGTTGAAGTTATTACCCCTGAAGATTTCATGGGTGATGTCATCGGCGACATTAATAGTCGTCGTGGTCAAATCTTGGCCATGGATGAGCGGTCAGGTGCCCGAATCGTTAAGGCACTAGTGCCACTGTCAGAGATGTTCGGCTACGTCGGAGATCTTCGCAGCAGGACACAAGGTCGCGCGAGCTACAGCATGCAATTTGATTCGTATGCCGAAGTTCCACAAGCGGTATCGAAAGAAATCATTGCGAAGGTTCGCGGCGAGTAAAACCGCAACGACCAGAGCGAAAATCCGAAATAACTACTAACAGCAAAAACAGGAGGAAAAAGTGACAAAGGCGAAGTTCGAGCGGACCAAACCGCACGTAAACATCGGCACCATTGGTCACATTGACCACGGTAAGACAACTCTTACTGCGGCGATTTCCAAGGTGCTTCATGACAAGTTCCCGGATGTAAATCCGCTGATGAATTTTGATCAAATTGATAAGGCGCCAGAAGAGCGTCAACGCGGTATTACTATTTCTATCGCACACATTGAGTACCAAACTGAGAAGCGTCACTACGCACACGTTGACTGTCCAGGTCACGCTGACTACATCAAGAACATGATCACTGGTGCAGCACAAATGGATGGCGCAATTTTGGTAGTAGCCGCAACTGATGGACCAATGCCACAAACTAAGGAGCACGTACTTCTTGCTCGCCAAGTTGGAGTGCCTTCAATCATTGTTGCGTTAAACAAAACTGACATGGTTGATGATGCTGAAATTCTTGAGCTAGTAGAGATGGAAGTTCGTGAACTTCTAAACAAGTACGAGTTCCCAGGAGATACCACTCCAATCGTTCGCATCTCAGCGCTTAAAGCACTTGAGGGTGATCAGAAGTGGGTTGATGCGTTGCTTGAGTTGATGAATCAAGTTGATAGCTTTATTCCACAACCAACACGCGAGATTGAAAAACCATTCCTAATGCCAGTAGAAGATGTATTCACTATTACTGGTCGCGGAACTGTTGTTACTGGTCGTATCGAGCGCGGAATTGTTAAGGTCAACGAAGAGGTTGAAATCGTTGGTATCCGTCTAGATGCCCAAAAGACAATTGTTACTGGTGTTGAAATGTTCCGTAAGTTACTTGATGAGGGTCAGGCCGGCGAAAACGTTGGTTTACTTCTTCGTGGAACTAAGCGGGAAGATGTTGAGCGTGGTCAGGTTGTTTGTAAGCCTGGATCAATTACACCTCACACAGATTTCGAAGCCTCTGCATACATCCTTTCAAAGGATGAGGGTGGTCGTCACACACCATTCTTTAACAACTACCGTCCTCAGTTCTACTTCCGCACAACGGATGTAACTGGCGTAGTAACACTGCCATCTGGTACTGAAATGGTTATGCCTGGCGATAACACCGCTATGACTGTAACTCTTATTCAGCCAGTTGCAATGGAAGAGGGACTTCGCTTTGCGATCAGAGAAGGTGGCCGCACCGTTGGTGCAGGTCGCGTAACCAAGATCGTCAAGTAAAAACAGAATTATTTCTGGGCTGCTGAAATATGTGGCCCAGAAATAACTAAAAGAAAACTAGTAAAGAAGGAGAGCAAAATGGCCGGACAAAAGATCCGCATTAGGCTTAAGGCGTATGACCACGAGGTGATTGATAGTTCAGCGAAAAAAATCGTTGAAACTGTTGAACGCACCGGGGCAACCGTCGCAGGCCCTGTTCCGCTGCCAACTGAGAAAAACACTTACTGTGTTATTCGCTCTCCCCATAAATATAAAGATAGCCGCGAGCACTTTGAGATGCGCACCCATAAGCGCCTAATTGACATCATCGATCCAACTCCAAAAACAGTTGATTCCTTGATGCGTCTTGATTTGCCAGCTGGCGTTGACATTGAGATCAAGCTCTAAGGGAATAAACAAATGACAACTACGCAATCACGCTCATCTGCCATCAAAGGCATCTTGGGCACAAAGCTGGGTATGACTCAAGTCTTTGATTCCCAAAATAAAATTGTGCCAGTAACTGTTATTCAGGCTGGTCCTTGTGTGGTTACTCAAATTCGTTCAATTGAAAAAGATGGCTACACCGCTGTGCAACTTGCATTTGGTGCAACTGAGCCAAGAAAAGTTTCTAAGCCACAAACCGGCCAATTTGCAAAAGCTGGTGTGACACCACGTCGTGAGGTTTGTGAACTTCGAATTTCATCCACTGATGGCTACACCGTAGGTCAAGAATTAAAGGCAGATGTATTTGCAGCTGGTGAAATTATTGACGCCACCGGTACATCAAAAGGAAAAGGAACCGCTGGTGTTATGAAACGCCATGGTTTCTCTGGCATGGGTGCATCCCACGGTGTTGATAAGCGTCACCGTATGGGTGGTTCAGTTGGAAATAGAACTACACCAGGAAGAGTATTTAAGGGCAAGCGCATGACTGGCCGCATGGGTATTGACACCGTCACCACCCAAAATCTTTTAGTGCATTCAGTAGATGCTGAAAATAACAAAATATTAGTTCGCGGTTCAGTTCCTGGCGCAATTGGTGGCACAGTATTTATTCGCACTGCAGCCAAGATGACTGCAGCAGAGACTGTTAATACAAAGGTTGGTGCCTAATGTCTTTAAAAATTGAGGTTAAAGATATTACTGGTAAGGCAAGCGGCTCAATTGATCTGCCAGCAGCAATATTTGATGTGCAGGCGAATGTGCCATTAATTCACCAGGTGGTAGTTGCGCAATTAGCTGCAGCCAGAGCTGGAACCCATAAGGCTAAAAACCGTGGTGAGGTTTCAGGTGGTGGAAAGAAACCATTTAAGCAAAAAGGAACTGGTCGCGCTCGTCAGGGTTCAACCCGTTCACCAAACCAACGTCATGGTGGAGTTGCCCATGGTCCAGTCCCTCGTAAGTATGACCAACGCACACCTAAGAAAATGATTGCAGCAGCCTTAAAAGGTGTGCTCTCTGATCGTCAACGAGCTTCCCGGATTCATGCAGTTAGTGGTTTGGTGGAAGCAACAACTACTAAAGCTGCAATTGCAGCGGTGCGTCAATTTTCAGATCGCAAGAATTTGTTAGTGGTCCTATCACGCAATGAGAATTCAGCCTGGCTATCACTTAGAAATCATGATGAACTTCATTTAATTGTGAACGATCAATTAAATGCCTACGATGTTTTAGTTTCTGATGATGTGATTTTTTCTGAGGGTGCCCTTCGTGATTTCATCGCCGGACCTACAACTGGCAAAGGTGCAACCGCGGTTGCCCGTGAGAGTGAAGTTGGAGTATCAGCATGAAAAACTACCGTGATGTATTACTAGCACCAGTGGTCTCGGAGAAGTCATACTCATTGCTAGATGGCAATAAGTACACATTCTTAGTATCACCTGATGCTAATAAGACTGAAATAAAGATTGCAGTAGAAAAAGTATTTAATGTAAAGGTATTAAGTGTTAACACCATGAACCGCGAGGGTAAGCGCAAGCGAACCGCTTTAGGTTTTGGAAAACGTAAAGATACCAAGCGGGCAATTGTGCATGTAGCAGCTGGACAACGAATCGACATCTTTGGAGGACCAGTCTCCTAAGGGGAGATTGGGACTTGAATAGGAATAGGGAGAAGATAAATGGCACTGCGTAATCTGAGGCCGATCACACCTGGTCAGCGCGGAGCAAGCGTTCCTGATTTTGAAGAGATCACTCGTCAAAAGCCAGAGAAATCTTTGGTCCGTCCGATCAACTCAAAAGGTGGTCGCAACGCAACTGGACGAGTAACCATGCGCCATCAAGGTGGCGGACACAAACGTGCCTATCGGTTAATTGATTTTATTCGCAACGATAAAGATGGTGTGCCAGCAAAGGTGGCACAGATTGAATACGATCCAAACCGCACTGCAAATATTGCACTACTTCACTTTGCTGATGGCGAGAAGCGTTACATCATCGCTCCAGATGGTTTAGTGCAAGGTGCAGCAATTGAGAATGGCCCAGCTGCAGATATTAAGCCAGGAAATAATTTGCCACTTCGTAATATTCCAGTTGGAACCATGATTCATGCAATTGAACTTCGCCCAGGTGGGGGAGCAAAGATTGCTCGCTCTGCTGGTTCTGCGGTGCAGCTAGTTGCTAAAGATGGACCGTATGCACAAATTCGTATGCCATCTGGTGAAATTAGAAATATCGATGTTCGCTGCCGGGCAACTGTTGGCACAGTTGGTAATGCTGAGCAAGTAAATAGAAATTATGGAAAAGCTGGCCGCATGCGTTGGAAGGGTAAACGCCCATCGGTTCGCGGTGTGGTTATGAACCCAGTAGATCACCCACATGGTGGTGGTGAGGGTAAAACTTCTGGTGGTCGTCATCCAGTTTCACCTTGGGGTCTACCTGAAAAGCGCACCCGTAAAAAGAAAGCAAGTGATTCTTTAATTATCCGTCGACGCAAGTCCAATAAGAAGAGATAAGGGGGGATCTTAAGATGCCACGCAGTTTAAAGAAGGGTCCTTTCGTTGATCTTCATCTATCTAAAAAGGTAGAGGAACAAAATGCGAAAAACACTAAAAATGTTATTAAAACTTGGTCACGTCGATCAATGATTACTCCGGACATGATTGGTCACACCATTGCAGTTCATGATGGTCGCAAACATGTGCCAGTTTTCATTACCGAGGCAATGATCGGTCACAAGCTTGGTGAGTTTTCACCAACTAGAACTTTCAAAGGTCACTCTCGTGCTGATGGAAAGGCGGTGGTAGTAAGTGAGTAATACCGACACCACTACCGCATTAGTTTCTCGCGCAGTACTTCGCGATTTACGTGCCACACCACAAAAAGCTCGTCGAGTTGTGAATCTAGTTCGTGGACAACGTGCAGATACCGCACTTAACATGATGAAGTTTGCTAATCAGCCAGAGCTAGGCCAAGCGATCTACACATTAATAGCCTCCGCTGTTTCAAATGCAAAGCAAAAAAATCCATCACTTCGTGATGCATCTGAGCTTTGGGTGATTGAGGCGCTAGTTGATGAGGGCTTTACGATGAAGCGATATCGTCCACGTGCACAGGGGCGTGGTTTTGCAATTGATAAAAGGTCATCACAGGTCACCGTGGTGTTATCTGATGATAAGAATCTTCGCACTAATAAAAATTTAAAAGCTTCTCAGATGCAAAAGCCAAAGGCGAGACGAAAGCCAGCGGTAATTGCAGATAAGCCAGCGCCAACAAAGGCAGCTGACTCGTTATCTGAAAAGCCAGCACCAAAGAAAGCGGCAGCTAAAAAAGCTACCGCTAAAAAAGCACCTGCCAAAAAGGCAGCAACCAAGAGAAAGGCCGAGTAAATGGGTCAAAAGATAAATCCACACGGCTTCCGTCTTGGAATTACTACTGATTTTAAATCACGTTGGTATGCCGACAAACTTTACGGTGCCTACGTTAAGGAAGATATTTTAATTCGTAAATTAATGGCAAAAAAGATGGAGCGAGCTGGCGTATCTAAGATTGAGATCGAGCGCACCCGCGAGAAGGTTCGAATCGATCTATTTACTGCACGTCCGGGAATTGTGATTGGTCGTCGTGGTCAAGAGGCGGACAAGCTTCGAATTGATCTAGAAAATCTAACCGGCAAGCAGGTGCAGTTAAATATTCTTGAGGTTAAAAATCCTGAGATTGATGCGCAATTAGTGGCACAAGGAATTGCTGAGCAGTTAGCTGCTCGTGTTTCATTCCGTCGTGCGATGCGAAAAGGAATGCAAACTGCATTAAAGGCAGGAGCAGAGGGAATTCGGGTGCAGTGCGGTGGTCGTTTAGGTGGAGCAGAGATGAGCCGTTCTGAGTTTTATCGTGAAGGCAGAGTTCCACTACACACATTACGTGCTGATATTGATTATGGATTTGCCGAGGCACACACAACATTTGGTCGCTTAGGTGTAAAGGTTTGGATTTATAAGGGTGAGGTTATTGAATCTCGCGCCGAGCGTGCTGCTGCAGCTCTTGCTGCTGCGAAAGCACCAAAACCAAATCGTTCAACCAGAGCACCGCGGGCACCGCGTGGTGAGGTTAAAACTACAACTGTTGCCGAGCGTGCTGCGGAAGCTGCTGCTGCAGAACAGAGTTCAACTCCAGTAACACCTGATGAGAGCGGAGCTAACTAATGTTAATTCCACGTCGAGTTAAGCACCGTAAACAACATCACCCAAAGCGTGCTGGAAAATCTAAGGGTGGAACAGCGGTTTCCTTTGGTGATTATGGTGTGCAGGCGATGGCGCCAGCATATGTAACAAACCGCCAAATTGAAGCGGCTCGTATTGCTATGACACGTCACATTAAACGAGGTGGAAAAGTTTGGATAAATATTTATCCAGATCGTCCATTAACTAAGAAGCCAGCTGAAACTCGTATGGGATCTGGAAAAGGATCTCCAGAGTGGTGGATTGCAAATGTGAAGCCAGGAAGAGTTATGTTTGAAATTTCAGGTGTGACCGAGGCGGTTGCTACTGAGGCAATGACTCGTGCGATGCACAAATTGCCAATGAAGTGTCGAATTGTTCGCCGAGAGGAGTTCTAATGTCATCTACAACTGCTGAAACATTACGCGCTAGTTCAACTGATGAATTGAATGAGAAGCTACGTGAGGCGAAGGAAGAGTTGTTTAATCTGCGCTTTCAAGCAGCGACTGGTCAGTTAGAAAACCATGGCCGCTTAACTGCAGTACGTAAAGAGATCGCTCGGATCTACACAATTTTACGTGAACGCGAACTAGGGATTGGAGTCAGCGCATGAGTAAAGAAAAAGCATCAGCTGCTTCAGTAGAGCGTCCTTTCCGTAAGACCCGTGAAGGAATTGTGACTAGTGACAAAATGGATAAAACTGTTGTGGTTGCTATTCAAGATCGAGTAAAGCATGGGATGTACAGCAAAGTTTTGACACGCTCTCGTAAATTAAAAGCACATGATGAAGGCAATACCGCCGGCATCGGTGATCGCGTTTTAATCATGGAAACTCGTCCACTCTCAGCAACAAAACGCTGGCGTGTGGTTGAGATTCTTGAGAAGGCTAAGTAAGGGGCAAAGATGATTCAACAAGAATCGCGACTAGCAGTCGCCGACAACACTGGCGCAAGGGAATTACTTTGCATCAGAGTTCTAGGTGGTTCATCTCGTCGCTACGCTGGAATTGGCGACATCATTGTTTGTTCGGTTAAAGATGCGATCCCTGGTGGTCAGGTGAAAAAAGGTGAGGTTGTTAAAGCTGTCATCGTTCGCACCGTAAAAGAAAACCGTCGCGCCGATGGTTCATATATTCGCTTTGATGAGAATGCAGCCGTAATTATTAAAGATGATGGTGAGCCACGTGGAACTCGTATTTTTGGTCCAGTTGCTCGCGAACTTCGGGATAAGAGATTTATGCGAATCATTTCATTAGCTCCGGAGGTGTTATAAAAATGGCAAACATTCGTAAGGGTGACACCGTGCAGGTAATTGCCGGTAAAGATAAAGGCACAACTGGAACTGTCTTATCAATTGATCGCGTCAAAGAGCGGATTTTAATTGAGGGCGTAAACCGAGTTAAGCGCCACACAAAGGAGACAACCTCTGATCGTGGTGTAAAAGTTGGCGGAATTACCACAGTTGAATCTGCAATTCATTTATCAAATGTGATGTTAGTTGATGGTGAAGGCAAGGCGACTCGAATTGGATCTCGCAAAGATGAAAACGGCAAGAATGTTCGGATCTCTCGCCGTTCTGGAAAGGATGCCTAATGGCTACTGATTTAGCACCACGTCTTAAGGGACGTTATCGCGCTGAGATTGCACCAGCTCTTAAAACCAAGTTTGGTTATAAGAATGTGATGCAGATTCCTACCCTTTCCAAGGTTGTTGTAAATATGGGTGTTGGCGAGGCTGCTCGGGATTCAAAGATTATTGAGGGTGCTATTCGCGACCTGGCAGTTATCACTGGACAGCGTCCACAGGTAACAAGATCTCGTAAATCAATTGCGCAATTTAAATTGCGTGAGAATATGCCAATTGGTGCACACGTCACCTTGCGTAATGACCGCATGTGGGAGTTCACCGATCGACTACTTTCAATTGCATTGCCACGTATCCGCGACTTCCGCGGACTTTCACCAAAACAATTTGATGGAAATGGCAATTACACCTTTGGCTTAACGGAACAGGTTGTATTCCCAGAGATCGAGCAGGACAAAATCGATCGCACTCGCGGAATGGATATTACTTTCGTAACCACTGCTAAAACCGATGAAGAGGGAAGAGAGTTGCTTCGTGCACTTGGTTTCCCTTTCCAGGAAAAATAAGGAGGGCACCAACAAATGGCAAAAACATCACTAAAGGTAAGAGCTAGCCGTAAACCAAAGTTTAAGGTTCGCGGTTATACACGTTGCCAACGTTGTGGCCGCGTCCATGCTGTATATCAAAAATTTGGTATCTGCCGTATTTGCTTCCGCGAAATGGCACATGCCGGAGAACTACCAGGTATCACCAAGGCGTCTTGGTAATACAAAACCAACTATCAACTACGGAGCAGGTCCGCTAAAAAAGCGGAAACCATTTCGAGAAAGGCCAGAGGCCAAAGTAATGACAATGACAGACCCGATCGCAGACATGCTTGCACGTTTGCGTAACGCTAATTCGGCGTACCACGAGAAGGTTTCAATTCCTTCATCTTCGGTAAAGGCTCGAATTGCTGAGATATTAAAGCAGGAGGGTTATATTTCTAATTTTCACATTGAAAATAATCCAACCGGCTTTGGTAAGACATTAGTTTTAGATCTTAAATTTGGTTCAAACCGTGAGCGATCAATCGCTGGTTTGCGCCGAGTTTCAAAGCCAGGACTTCGGGTATATGCAAAATCAACAGGTCTGCCTAAAGTATTAGGTGGCCTTGGTGTTGCAATTATTTCCACATCCTCAGGTTTGCTTACTGATAAGCAAGCTAACAAACAGGGAGTAGGCGGAGAAGTTCTCGCCTACGTATGGTGATCTAATGTCACGTATTGGAAAAATGCCGATTGCAATTCCATCTGGAGTTGAGATAAATGTTGCTGGTCAATCAGTTTCAGTTAAGGGACCTAAGGGGAGTTTAACCAAGGTACTTGCTGAGCCAATAACCGCAAAGCAGGAGGGTTCAACTCTTACTATCTCTCGCCCAGATGAAACACGTTTATCACGTTCACTTCATGGAATGTCTCGCACCTTAGTGGCGAACATGATTGAAGGAGTAACTAAGGGATACAGCAAGAAGATAAATATTGTTGGTGTTGGATACAAGGTTGCTGCAAAGGGTAAAAACCTAGAGTTCGCCCTTGGCTACAGCCACCCAATCAACTTTATTGCCGATGAAGGCATCACTTTCAAAATTGACTCACCAACTGAAATCACAGTAGTTGGTATCGATAAGCAATTAGTTGGTGAGACCACAGCAAAGATTCAAAAGCTTCGCAAGGTTGATCCTTATAAAGGTAAGGGTCTACATCTTGAGGGTGCTTATATTCGCCGCAAGCAAGGAAAGACAGGTAAAAAATAATGACTATCGGTTCTAAGGTTGTTAAGGGTTCAGCTACTAAAGCGCGAATCCGCCGTCACTTCCGTCTGCGCAAACGTGTTTCTGGTACATCAACTCGTCCACGGTTAGTTGTTTCTCGATCTGCCCGCCATTTATTTGTGCAGGTTGTTGATGACACCACCTCTACTACTTTGGCATCTGCCTCCACTATGGAGAAGGAGCTACGTAACTTTGCTGGTGATAAAACTGCAAAGGCAAAGCAGATTGGTGAATTAATTGCCAAGCGGGCAAAAGAAAAAGGAGTTTCTACTGTGGTATTTGATCGCGGTGGCAATAAGTATCACGGCCGAGTTGCAGCAGTTGCAACAAGTGCTCGTGCAAACGGATTGGAGTTCTAATGGCCGCGAATACAACCCCTACCACTGGTAGTCGCTCCGAGAAGCCAAAGGGCGGACGCGAAAAACGCGAACGTCGTGATGGTGATTTCCAAAAGGAAAAATCTCCATATACCGAGCGGGTAGTTTTCATTAACCGTGTTGCCAAAGTTGTTAAAGGTGGACGTCGTTTCTCCTTTACTGCATTGGTTGTCGTAGGCGATGGCAAAGGCATGGTTGGCGTTGGTTATGGCAAGGCAAAAGAGGTGCCACAAGCTATTGCGAAAGCGGTAGAAGATGGCAAAAAGAATTTCTTTAAAGTGCCACTATTAAATGGAACGATTCCACATCCAGTACAGGGTGAAAAAGCTGCCGGAGTAATTTTGCTTCGTCCAGCATCTCCAGGAACTGGTGTAATTGCTGGTGGTCCAGTTCGCGCCGTACTTGAGTGTGCTGGTATTACTGATGTGCTTACTAAATCTTTGGGTTCAGGAAATCCAATTAATATGGTGCACGCCACCGCTGCGGCATTAAAGATGTTGGAAAACCCAACTGCAATTGCAGCTCGCCGTGGACGTCCACTTGAGGATGTTGCCCCTGCCGCTTTGACTCGCTTAATTGCCGAGCAAGTAAAGGTTGGTGCCTAATGAAAAGATTAAAAGTCACACAAATTAGATCTAAGGTTGGAAATCCTCCTGATCAGCGCGACACACTTCGTTCACTTGGTTTAAAACGAATTGGTGATGTAGTTGTAAAGGAAGATCGTCCAGAGATTCGTGGCATGGTTTACGCCGTGCGTCACTTAATTGCAGTTGAGGAGGTTGAATAACAATGGTGCTCAAGATTCATCATTTACGTCCAGCACCTGGTGCTAAAACAGCTAAGACTCGTAAGGGTCGCGGTGAGGCATCAAAGGGAAAGACTGCTGGTCGTGGTGGTAAAGGAACGCGTGCTCGTAACGTAGTTCGTGCTGGATTTGAAGGCGGTCAATTGCCATTAGTTATGCGCTTGCCAAAACTTCGCGGATTTAAAAATCCAGAAAGAATTGAGTATCAGGCGGTAAATATTTCAACAATCAACTCACTTTATCCAAAAGGTGGGGATGTCACAGTTGATGATTTAGTTAAAAAAGGTGCAGCTCGGATGGGTCATCCAGTAAAGGTGCTTGGTAATGGTGAGATATCAGTGAAGGTAACTGTTTTAGCTCATGCATTCTCTAGCTCTGCTACTGAAAAGATCACCGCAGCTGGTGGAACTGCAAAAACACTTTAATACTTAAATTTAGCTAGAAGGGAGATATCTTGTTATCAGCATTTGCCAAGGCGTTTAAAACCCCTGATCTTCGCGTCAAGATTTTCTTCACCCTAGCTATCATGGCGTTGTTCAGATTAGGTTCAGTAATTCCAACTCCTGGTGTCTCTTATGTGAATGTGCAGGAGTGCCTAAAGACTGCAAACACCGGTGGATTATTTGGCTTGATTAACCTATTTAGTGGTGGCGCATTGTTACAACTAAGCGTATTTGCTCTTGGCATCATGCCTTACATCACCAGCTCGATCATCGTTCAATTATTAACAGTTGTTATTCCTAGATTTGAAGCATTAAAGAAGGAAGGCCAATCAGGAACTGCCAAATTAACCCAATACACCCGTTACCTAACAATTGGTTTGGCTATTTTGCAATCAACTGGCTTGGTTGCAGTTGCACAAATTGAGGGTCGAATTTTTCCAAACTGCGCGTTACCAATTATTCCTGACACATCATGGCAGCGAATTATCACCATGATTGCAGTAATGACCGCCGGAACATCAGTAATTATGTGGTTGGGTGAGTTGATCACCGATCGAGGTGTTGGAAACGGTATGTCTATTTTGATTTTCACCTCAATTGCTGCAACATTCCCAGGTCAACTTTGGTCAATCAGATTACAAAAAGGCTGGTTCGCATTCCTATTTATTATGGCAGTTGGCGTACTTATTGTTGCTGCGGTGGTATTTGTGGAGCAAGCACAACGACGAATTCCAGTTCAGTATGCCAAGCGTCAAGTAGGTCGTCAGCAATATGGTGGAACTAGCACCTATATTCCAATCAAGGTTAACCAATCTGGTGTTATTCCAGTTATTTTCGCATCCTCCCTACTTTATATTCCATCGTTGATTGTTAACTTCAGCGGCAGCCAAGCAGGCTGGGCTATTTGGGTATCAAAAAATCTTGTAAATGGCGATAACTACTTTTACATCGCACTATATGCATTATTGATTGTTTTCTTCACCTACTTTTATGTAGCGATCACATTTAACCCAGATGAGGTATCTGACAACATGAAAAAGTACGGTGGCTTTATTCCAGGAATCAGAGCTGGCAGACCAACCTCTGAATACCTGCAATATGTATTATCAAGAATTACCGCCCCTGGCGCCCTATACCTTTCTATCGTTGCGGTTATTCCATTTATTGCATTGATTCTTTTCCAAGCTTCACAAAACTTTCCATTTGGTGGCACCTCAATTTTGATTGTTGTTGGCGTTGGCTTGGATACTGCCAAGCAGATTGAATCTCAATTACAACAACGCTCTTATGAGGGGTTCTTGCGCTAATGCGATTAATCCTGGTTGGACCACCAGGTGCTGGTAAAGGAACACAAGCAGTTCACTTAGCTGCTCACTACCAAATTCCACACATTTCTACTGGTGATATTTTTCGTGCTAATTTGAAAAACGGCACTGAACTTGGCAAACAAGCACAATCATTTATGGATCGCGGTGAATTAGTACCAGATTCAGTGACAAATGAAATGGTTAAAGATCGCCTTGGTAATCCAGATGCTGCCAAAGGGTTTTTATTAGATGGCTTTCCACGCAATACCAATCAAGCACAAGTACTTGATCAAATTTTGGTAGAGAAAAAAATGCCACTTGATGCGGCGTTAGAATTAAAAATTGATCATGCGGAAATTATTAAGCGACTATCAGGTCGTAGAACCTGTCGCGGCTGCGGTGCATCCTCACATGTTGAGTTTGAAAAACCAAAGGTTGCAGGAGTATGTGATAAATGTGGTGGTCAGTTATATCAACGCGAAGATGACAAAGAAGAGGTCTTAAACCGAAGATTAGAAATTTATGCCCAACAAACTGAACCAATTATCAGCTTTTATAATTCAAAGGGATTACTTAAAAATATTTCAGCAGTAGGTGGCGTGGAAACAATTACTAAAGCTGCCATATCAGCGCTAGGTAAGTAAAATGGCAATTGAGATAAAAAATCTCACCCAATTAAAATCCATGCGAAAAGCTGGTTTAGTGGTGGCTGATACATTAAAACTGATTAAACAATCAACACAAATTGGCATGACCACATTAGATTTAAATGAGATTGCGATTGCAAATCTTGCCAAACATGGTGCTACCTCATCATTTTTGGGGTATCACGGATTTCCAGCAGTTATTTGTGCATCCGTTAATGAAGAGGTAGTTCACGGAATTCCTAACAAAAGAAAACTAGTATCTGGTGATCTATTATCAATTGATTTTGGGGCAATCATTGAAGGCTGGCATGGTGATGCTGCGATCTCATTTGGCCTCGGTGAGATTGATTCGGCAGATCAGAAGTTAATGGATGTATGTGAGCAATCTTTATGGCATGGTATTGCAGCTGGAAAATGTGGTGGCAAGTTAACGGACATATCTGCTGCGGTTGAAGGTTATATAAACTCGCAAGGTAAGTATGGAATCTTGCGCGAGTATGGTGGCCATGGAATTGGTAGTGCGATGCATCAAGAGCCACATATATTAAATTTTGGTCCCGCTGGTAATGGACCAGAGTTGGTTGTGGGAATGGCACTTGCAATTGAGCCAATGATCACCCGAGGCAATGAGCGCACCAAAGTTTTAAGTGATGATTGGACTGTGGTTTCACAAGATTCATCAAAAGGTGCTCACTTCGAACACACCTACACAATCGCACCAGATGGCAAAGTATTTGTATTAACCGCATCAGATGGCGGCGCCAGTGAGCTAGCTAAATTTGGTGTTGAAATCTCTGATTTGCTCTGATTGCCCCCGGATTTTCCCGCATAGATAGGTAGGGGGATTAGCGGATTTTCTTTTTCTACCCCCACCTCCTAAACTATCCCTCCTGCCTCGCAAGGGGTAAACCTGATTTAGAACAGATAAGTAGGTATCGCTTGGCCAAGAAAGACGGTGCAATTGAGATCGAAGGCACCGTTGCTGAAGCACTACCGAACGCAATGTTCCGAGTTGAGTTAACAAATGGACACAAAGTTTTAGCACATATCAGTGGAAAGATGCGACAGAACTACATTCGCATTTTGCCGGCAGATAAAGTGATTGTAGAACTTAGTCCATACGATCTCACCAGAGGTCGAATTATTTATCGTTACAAATAAATAATTATTTAAACTGAAGTTGTGTGAAAGGTGATCGTGAAGGTCAAACCTAGCGTTAAGAAGATTTGCGACAAATGCAAAGTCATTCGTCGTAATGGCCGGGTAATGATTATTTGCGAGAACCTACGTCACAAACAACGACAAGGTTAATTTAAAAAACGCGTGATGCGACTTAATTAAGGTAAAACTTAATTAAGACCCTCAGTCCGAAAGGCTGAGGCCAGATAAGAAATTATCTGGGTGCATTGCGAAGGACCTTTCGGATATTAGAAACAGGTAAGTGATATGGCACGTCTTGTTGGTGTAGACCTTCCTCGCGAAAAGCGGGTTGAAGTCGCACTTACTTATATTTTTGGAATGGGGTTAACTCGTTCGCAAGCAACACTTGCAGCAACTGGTATTTCACCAGATACTCGAGTCAAAGATCTACAAGAGCCAGATTTGGCAAAGCTTCGTGAATTCATTGAAGCAAACTACAAAATTGAGGGTGACCTGCGCCGTGAAGTTGCAAGCAATATTCGCCGCAAGGTTGATATTCAAAGCTATCAAGGCTCAAGACACCGTAAAGGATTGCCAGTACGCGGACAAAGAACACATACAAATGCCCGTACTCGTAAAGGTCCACGTGTTGCAATCGCTGGTAAGAAAGTTGAGGCCAAGTAATGGCTACTGAGAAAACTAAACCAGCAAAAGAGGCTGCTGCAAAGCCAGCACCAAAGAAAATTAAAGCGCGTAAGAAGGATAAGAAAAATGTTGCCTTCGGTCACGCCTATATCAAGAGCACATTTAATAACACCATTGTTTCAATCACCGATCCAGCAGGTTCGGTAATTGCTTGGTCATCATCTGGCCAGGTTGGGTTTAAAGGCTCTCGTAAATCAACTCCATTCGCTGCGCAAATGGCTGCTGAAGCTGCTGCTCGCAAAGCACAAGAGCATGGTTTAAAAAAGGTAGATGTATTTGTTAAGGGACCTGGCTCTGGCCGGGAAACTGCAATCCGTTCATTACAAGCAGCCGGTCTTGAGGTTGGAGCCATCGCAGATGTAACTCCAGCACCACACAACGGTTGCCGTCCACGTAAACCACGTCGAGTATAAGGAAAGGGAGAAAACTATGGCTCGCTATACCGGTGCTGATTGCAAAAGATGCCGTCGCGAAAAAGTAAAGCTCTTCCTTAAGGGCTCCAAGTGCGATGGACCAAAATGTCCAATTGAGTCACGTCCATATCCACCAGGACAACACGGCCGTGCTCGTTCAAAAGATTCTGAGTACTTACTACAGATGCGTGAGAAGCAGAAGTGCGCACGTATTTATGGAATTCTGGAAAGACAGTTCCGTGGTTACTACGAAGAGGCAAACCGTCTGCAAGGTAAGACTGGTGAGAATCTTTTAGTACTACTTGAAACCAGATTAGACAATGTTGTCTTCCGCGCCGGCTTTGCTAAGAGCCGTGATATGGCACGCCAACTTGTGCGCCATGGTCACTTCTTAGTCAATGGCAAAAGCGTAAATATCCCATCCTTCCAAGTAACACCAATGGACATAATTGATGTTGTACCAGCCTCACTTGATACCACACCATTTATTGTTGCCAGCGCCGAGCTTGGTGAGAAAACAGTTCCAGCATGGATGGAGGTTGTGGGCTCCAAGATGAGAATCCTGGTGCACGCAGTTCCCACCCGCCCAATTATTGATACTCAGGTACAAGAGCAACTAATCGTTGAGCTTTACTCCAAGTAATCAAGTTGTTTAAGCAGTACAGATTTACCGCAGTAAAAACTAAATAGCAGTCCAACCGGAAGATCAAATAGAGGGTCTTCCAGAACTTACGGAGGAATAAAAGTGCTAATTGCACAACGCCCAATCCTCACTGAGGAAGTAGTAAGCGATTACCGTTCACGGTTCATCATCGAGCCGCTGGAGCCAGGTTTTGGCTATACCCTTGGTAATTCAATTCGTCGCACATTGCTATCTTCAATTCCAGGAGCAGCTGTTACTGGGATCAGAGTTAATAATGCGTTGCATGAGTTCACAGCATTAGAAGGTGTGAAAGAGGATCTCACTGAGATCGTTTTAAACATCAAAAACCTAGTCTTATCCTCAGATAATGATGAACCATCACTACTTTACATCCGTAAAAATGGTGAGGGAATTGTTACTGGTGCAGATGTAGCAGCTCCAGCCGGTGTGCAGGTGCACAACCCAGAGCTTCACATTGCCACTTTAAACTCAAAGGCAAAGTTTGAGATTGAGTTAACTGTTGAGCGCGGCCGTGGTTACATCACTGCGGTACAAAATAAGCAAGCAGGAGGAGAGATTGGCCGGATTCCGGTTGATTCAATTTACTCACCAGTTTTGCGTGTTACCTACAAAGTTGAGGCAACTCGTGTTGAACAGCGCACCGACTTTGATCGATTAGTTGTAGATGTTGAGACCAAGCGATCAATGAAGCCAGCTGATGCCATGGCATCTGCCGGAAAAACTTTAGTTGAGTTGTTTGGACTTGCTCGCGAACTTAATGCAAATGCTGAAGGTATTGAGATGGGACCTTCCATTCAAGATGCAGCACTTGCTGCAGATATGGCGCTACCAATTGAAGATCTTGATCTGACAGTCCGTTCTTATAACTGCTTAAAGCGTGAAGGTATTCACACAGTTGGTGAATTACTCGCTCGCTCGGAGGCAGATCTGATGGATATTCGTAACTTCGGTTCCAAATCAATTGATGAGGTTAAGGCGAAATTACAATCAATGGGAATGCAACTTAAAGATAGCCCAGCAGGGTTCGATTTAACAAAGCATGCCAACTATGGCAGCTCTGTTGATGATGAACTTGTTGATGCGGATGAGGTCTAGGAGAGAAGATGCCAAAACCAAGTAAAGGCCCACGCCTAGGTAGTGGACCAGCACATGAGAAATTATTACTGGGCACACTTGCTGCGCAACTTTTTGAAAAAGGAAAGTTGACTACAACTGAAGCAAAAGCAAAACGACTTCGCCCGTTAGCTGAGCGATTAATTACTCATGCTAAAAAAGGTGATCTGCCAGCACGTCGTCGAGTAATGGCAAGAATCTCCAACAAATCTGTTGTACATACTTTGTTTACAGATATTGCCAAGAGATTTGAATCTCGTGATGGTGGCTACACCCGTATTACCAAAATCGGTCCGCGCAAAGGTGATAACGCACCAATGGCAGTGATTGAAATGGTTGAAGCGGGTGCACCGGCTAAAAAAGTTGCTAAAAAAGCTGCAGCGAAAGCTGAGTAATAGCGCAACTAAATAAGATTATGACTAAACCCACTCTTGAAGTTGAGAGTGGGTTTTCTCGTTTAAGGATTGATTTATCCTATGACGGCAGCGATTTTTCTGGTTGGGCCAAGCAACCAGGGCTTCGAACCATCCAAGAAGAGATTGAAACCGCACTTTCAACAATTACTAGAACCCAAGTTGCCACAATTGTTGCGGGTCGAACCGATGCGGGTGTGCATGCAAAACATCAGGTGCTTCACCTTGATTTACCAGCTGAGATTGAGATTGAAAATCTAGCATTTCGATTAAATCAGATTTTAAAAAAGGATATCAGGATTTTGTCTGTCATTAAAGCGCCTCAGTATTTTCATGCCAGATTCGGCGCAACCTCAAGGAGTTATCAATACAAAATTACTGACGGCGGCCAAGTCACCGCACCACTTGATCGATATGACAGCGCCGAGTGGTTTAGAGCATTAGATATTGGGTTAATGAATCAAGCTTGCCAATCAATAGTAGGTGAGCATGATTTCTTTACTTTTTGTAAGCATCGTCAAGGGATGAGTACGGTGAAAAATTTGATCAAATTTGATTGGCAGCGAGATGAAAAGGGTGTGGTGGTTGGATTAATCCAGGCCAACTCTTTTGGTTATAACATGGTGAGAAATTTAGTCGGTGCTGCAGTTTGTGTTGGCGAAGGTAGATTTGAAGTTGGCTGGCTTCGAAAAATCCTAGATGAGAAGGAAAGAGTGTCAGATAGTTATGTTTTTCCAGCAAAGGGATTGACACTTCTTTCAATCCAATATCCACCAGCTGAGCAATATTTAGCCACATACAACCAATATTTCACCCTACAAGATGCAGCTGAGGAGTAGGGCTGGTTTTTAAGCGGGGGGTTTTTCTAGTTTTGACCCCAAGCGGTATCAGCAGGTAATCTTGCGCCTCTGGAAATGACCCGCTTGGGACAATCCTTATCTTAAGAAAGGCAGATGCTTGTGCGCACTTTTACACCAAAGGCAAGTGAGATTACCCGTACTTGGTATCTCATCGATGCTCAAGATGTAGTGCTCGGACGTCTTGCCACACACGCTGCCAATATTTTGTACGGAAAACACAAACCAACTTTTGCACCTCATATGGATATGGGCGATTTTGTAATTATTATTAATGCTGAAAAAGTAGTTTTGACTGGATCTAAGAACACACAAAAAGTTGCTCACCAACACTCTGGTTATCCAGGTGGATTGACCTCAACTGTTTACGCTGATTTGTTTGAAAAGTTTCCAACCCGTGCGGTTGAAAAAGCAATTAAGGGCATGCTACCTAAGAACAGTATCGGCAGATCAGCTGCTACTAAATTGAAGGTTTATGCTGGCAGTGAGCACCCACATGCTGCTCAAAATCCAAAGGTATTTGAGTTCAATCAAGTTTCTCAAATAAACAAGAAGTAATAGGGGAGCAATGTCTAACGAGATTGATGACACAACTGATGAGGCAACACCAAGCTCATACAGCTCTAGCACACCTGCAGCTGCAACAAATCGCAAAGCAATAACCGCACCTGGTGGAGGCGTAGGTCGTCGTAAGGAAGCAGTTGCCAGAGTTCGCTTAGTGCCAGGATCTGGTCGCTGGGTTGTTAATGGCAAGCCACTTGAGGTTTATTTCCCAAACAAGGTTCACCAACAATCTGTTGCCGAGCCATTTAAGATTGTTGGCGCTGAAGGAACCTATGATGTTTTTGCCCGTATTAACGGTGGTGGTACATCAGGACAAGCTGGCGCACTTAGATTAGGTGTTGCCCGCGCACTTAATGCAATTGATGTTGATGCAAACCGACCAACACTTAAGAAAGCTGGCTTCTTAACTCGGGATGCACGTGTTATTGAGCGCAAGAAGTATGGTCTGAAAAAGGCTCGTAAGCGCTCTCAATACAGCAAGCGCTAATCTCTTAACTGCTTAAATAAATTATGGCCCTCTTCGGCACCGATGGTGTGCGAGGCGTTGCCAATGTTGATCTCACTGCAGAGTTAGCAGTTGATTTAGCAATTGCCGCCGCTCATGTTTTAGGTGAGATTGGTGCATTCGCAGGACATCGGCCAAAAGCAATTGTTGGTCAAGACTCTCGTGCATCTGGTGATTTTCTAGAGGCAGCAGTTGTAGCTGGCTTAACTAGCGCTGGTGTTGATGTTTATCGTGTCGGTGTATTACCAACACCGGCGGTGGCATTTTTAGTAAAAGAAAGTAATGCTGATCTTGGCGTAATGATTAGCGCCTCTCACAACCCAATGCCAGATAATGGAATTAAATTTTTTGCTAAGGGCGGGGATAAGTTAGCTGATCAAGTTGAGGCACAGATTGAAGCAAGATTGGGTGAGCCGTGGGATAGGCCAACTGGTTTAAATGTTGGCAGGATTATCTTTGATGAAGAGGCAAAAAATCGTTACTTAAAGTATTTACTCTCCACCCTAGATACAAAATTAGCTGGTATTAAAGTAATTGTTGATTGCGCCAATGGCGCAGCCTCCACCGTGGCACCAATTGCATATGAAAAAGCCGGCGCAACAGTTTCGGCAATATCTGCCACTCCAACTGGCTGGAATATTAATGAGAATTGTGGCTCTACTCATTTGGAAAATTTAATTAATGAGGTTAAAAGAACTGGCGCAGATCTGGGAGTTGCCCATGATGGTGATGCTGATAGATGCTTGTTAGTAGCAAAAAATGGTGAGGTAGTAGATGGTGATCAGATATTAAATATTCTTGCCCACGCTTTTTTGGCACAAGGTAAGTTAAGTAAAAAAGCGGTAGTTGGCACCTTCATGAGTAATTTAGGCTTTATTAAATCAATGGAATCTGCCGGAATTAAGTTTGAAAAAACCGCAGTAGGTGATCGATATGTACTGGAAAAGATGTTAGAAAATGATTACACCCTTGGCGGTGAGCAATCTGGCCATGTAATTATGCGCCAATTTTCAAACACTGGTGATGGCTTACTAACTGCGTTGCAAGTTATGCAGGTGATGGTGAATTCAAAGAAATCACTCGAAGAGTTAGCAAACTCCATGCAAAAATTTCCACAAGTATTAATCAATGTTAAGGATGTAGTGAAAGAAAAGTTTGCATCCTCAGCCAAAATTAAGGAGGGGATTCTAGAATCAGAGAAGCAATTATCAGGTGTAGGCAGAGTCTTGGTAAGAGCATCTGGAACTGAATCTTTGATTCGAGTAATGGTTGAAGCAAATGAATTGGATTTGGCTCAAAAGATCGCAGAATCATTGGCTGCCCTAGTAAGATTAGAGCTTAAGTAGTCAAAGGAGTTTTATAAATGTGCGGCATAGTTGGCTACACCGGAAACAACTCCGCACTCTCGCCAGTTATTGAGGGACTTAGAAAGCTTGAGTATCGGGGATATGACTCTGCTGGTATCGCTCTGCCAATTGCAATTGGTAAGCCGCTATTTATTGAAAAGCGTGCTGGTAAATTAAAAAAGTTAGAGGATGCGTTAGCAAAAACCCCAGATGCAAAAAGTGGAATTGGCCATACTAGGTGGGCAACTCATGGTGGCCCAACTGATACTAATGCTCATCCACATCTTGATAACGAGGGTAAGTTAGCTTTGATACACAATGGAATTATTGAAAACTATGTTCAATTAAGATCGCAGCTTGAAAAACGTGGTCATAAGTTTAAATCTGAAACCGATACTGAATCTGTGGTGCATCTTTTAAGTGATGCCAGAAAAGAAAATAATGGTGATTTGGCTGCAGCGATGCGTCAGGTTTGCCAGCAATTAAAGGGCTCCTTTACATTACTTGCGATTCATTCAGATAATCCATCTCATATTGTTGGCGCAAGAAGAAACTCACCATTAGTAGTCGGTGTTGGCAAGGGTGAGAATTTTTTAGCCTCAGATGTTGCTGCCTTTATTGCGCACACTAAAACCGCATTAGAGCTGGGCCAAGATGAGGTAGTTGAGATAACCCCGACCTCAGTTGTAGTAACAAATTTGTCAGGTCAGGTGGTCAAACCTAATCAGTTTGAGATCTCTTGGGATGCAAAAGCTGCAGAGCGCGGTGGGTTCTCCCACTTTATGTTGAAAGAGATATATGAACAGCCAAAAGCGATTGCAGATACTTTACTTGGCCGCTTAGATGGGCTTGATGTAAAGATTAAATTTAAAAAGTTTGAAAAAATTGTAATCATTGCCTGTGGCACTGCTTATAACGCCGGCTTAGTTGGCAAATATGCAATTGAAAAATGGGGACAAATCCCAGTAGATGTTGAGTTGGCATCTGAGTATCGATACCGGGAGCCAAGCTTGGATAAAAAAACCTTAGTAATTCCAATCTCACAATCAGGTGAGACTATGGATACCTTGATGGCACTTCGATACGCAAAATCAAAGGGTGCGACCATATTTTCAGTGTGTAACACCAACGGCTCAACAATTGGTCGAGAATCAGATGCCGTTCTCTATACCCACGCAGGACCAGAGATTGCAGTGGCTTCAACAAAAGCCTTTGCCACTCAGCTAATTGCAATGTATTTAATTGGCCTAGAAATTGGTCGCCAGTTAGAGCATTTAAATAGCAAAAAATGTAAAGAGATTATTAAAGAGCTTACTCAGCTACCAGCAAAGGTTGAACAGGTATTAGAGACAGTTGAACCACTTCGAGAGTTAACTAGAAAGTTTAAGTCAGCAGATTCAGTCCTATTTTTAGGTAGGTACACCGGCTACCCAACTGTTTTAGAGGGAGCACTTAAATTAAAAGAGTTGGCATATATGCATGCTGAAGGCTTTGCAGGTGGTGAATTAAAACATGGACCAATTGCACTTATTGATAATGGCACCCCAGTGGTAGCGATCATGCCAACTAAAGATTCAGTATTAGCAGGCAAGATGGCAAGTAATATTCAAGAGGTTAAAGCGAGAGGTGCGGTAGTAATTGCAATTAGTGAAGATGAATTTGCTGGCGCAGATCATTTAATCCGTATTCCAAAAGTTGATCCACTATTACAACCAGTGTTAGCGGTAGTTCCACTACAGGTCATTGCCTATGAAATGGCGGTAGCTCGTGGCAACGATGTTGATCAGCCGAGAAATTTGGCAAAATCAGTAACAGTTGAGTAAGTAAATGCCAGAACACAGAAGAAAGCAGATGAACTCTGCACTGAAGTTGACGCTTCTATTTCTCTCCGGCTATGGCTTTATCACCCAGCAGGTAGTAGCTAACACTTGGATAAGAAGATTAGATGAGATGATCCTAGAACGAGACTTTTTAAGGGTTACACCGGAGAACACTCCATTACTTGTGCAATTAATTGATGATTTAGGACTTAGGAGTGTCACATCAATAATACTAATCATCACCGCAATACTTATCAGCAGAAGATTTAAATCATGGCGGCCAATTAATCTTTCAATTCTTGCATTGCTACTACTGAACTTAACAGTGGGCGCTTCTAAATTACTTTTTGGTAGAACTAAACCCAGCACTGGTTTTGATTTATTTTTCACAGATAGTGGACTGTCATATCCCAGTGGCCACGCTGCCAATGCAGTTTTAACTTGGGGGATGTTTGCTTATTTGATCTTTCGCTACTCCCATAAACAACCATTTGAAGGATTGCGATTAACCTACTTTGTCATCATTATAAATATTGCGGTATGCCTAGCCTCGCTATATCGAAATACTCACTGGTTTTCAGATTTACTGGGTGGATTATTTATCGGCTCAGCATTATTAGTGGCAACCATTGCACTTGATCGCTCAATTACCTCAACTCGTCAGCCCTCATAAAACACAGGTAGGCTTTCTATTATGAGTCGTGCTCGGGCTGAGATAGATCTTTCAGCGATTGCAGATAACTTAAAATTTATTAAAAGTAAAAGCACAGCTCAGGTGCTGGCGGTAGTAAAAGCCGATGCATATGGCCACGGACTACTTCCAGTAGCAATCGCTGCCCAGGCAGCTGGTGCAGATTGGTTGGGCACAGCTTTGCTAGAGGAAGCAATAACACTTCGCAATGGTGGAATCACCAAACCAATTCTTGCTTGGCTAACTCCACCCGGTGAGGATTTTAAAACTGCGATCAATCTAGATATTGATCTTTCAATCTCATCAATTGAGGTGCTATCTGAAATATTAACTGCCGGGCAATCCTTAAATAAAAAGCCAAGAGTTCATATTGAAGTTGATACTGGCATGAGTCGTGGCGGTGTGGCAGAGGATTGGAAACAATTTTTTTCTGAGATTGCAAAGGTGGCAGAGAAAATTGAGGTTGTTGGTATCTGGTCACATTTTGCCAGGGCTGATGAGCCAGGTGAGAAAATGAATGAAGAACAATTAGCACTCTTTTCAAACCGAGTTGATGAGTTAAGTAAGGTAGGAATTTCTCCTAAGTATCTACATATTGCAAACTCCGCCGCTACTCTTACCAACAAATCATCACACAAAAATATTATTCGCTGGGGTATTGGGCTTTATGGCCTATCACCAGATGTTAATAATTTAGGTGATTCAAAATCACTCACTCTGCATCCTGCTATGAGATTGTATGCAAAACTACAATTAGTTAAATCGGTTAAGGCTGGCGTCACTGTTGGGTATGGCGCAACTGCAAAGACAAAAGTTGATACCAAACTAGGTGTAGTTACCTTAGGTTACGCAGATGGCATACCTCGAAATGCTAGTAATCTGGCTGGAGTTTTTGTAGCTGGTAGGCGCGCACCATTAATTGGCAGAGTCTCTATGGATCAATTTGTAGTTGATCTTGGTATTGATTCCTTAGCAAAAACTGGTGATGAAGTGATTGTTTTTGGTGATGGCAGCAAGGGTGAGTACACAATTGATGAGTGGGCTAAGGCTTGCGGAACAATTAATTATGAGATTGTTACCCGAATCGGTTCTCGTGTGCCTAGAATCTACCCTCGTGAGTAACGAAAATCTGCTTTCAATAAAATCTCTCTCAGTTTCTTTTGGTGGGCTCAAAGCATTAACAAATGTAAATCTAGAACTAAATCAAAATGAGGTAGTCGGCTTAATTGGCCCAAATGGTGCTGGTAAGACCACATTATTTAACGCACTCTCTGGCTTAGTAGATGTTGAATCTGGATCACTTTCGATAAATGGTAAATCACATAAATGGCCAAAGCCGCATCAGTTAGTGGGCCTTGGTATCTCGCGCACATTGCAAGGAGTGGGCTTATTTCCAGAGTTAACAGTTTTAGAGAATGTAATGGTTGGTGATAATAAAAATGCACGAAGTGGCTTGATCTCATCGGCGCTGGGTTTAAGTGGAAGGGATGAGGCAAAGCTAAAGCAGCGGGCAATGAGCGCACTTGAGCGGGTTTACGCCTCCGGTATTGCCGATCAAAGAGCGGATTCTCTGCCATATCCAGTGACTAAGCGGGTAGCAATTGCCCGGGCTTTAGTCTCTGAGCCAAAAATACTTCTCCTTGATGAACCAGCGGGTGGGCTTGGAGCCCAAGATATTGAATGGATGAACTCAATTATTCGTAATCTTGCCAGCCAATGCTCAATCATTTTAGTTGAACACCACATGGATGTGGTGATGAGTGTCTGTGATCGACTTTATGTACTTAACTTTGGCGAAGTAATTGCATCTGGAGAGGTTGAAACTGTCCGCCAAGATCCAGCGGTAGTTGCTGCATACCTTGGGGTGAACAATTGAGCCTGGTAGTCAGCAATTTAACGATTGATCATGGTGCAATCAGAGCAATAAATAATGTCTCATTTACCGTGCCACAGGGACAGTTGGCTGCCATCATTGGTGCAAATGGTGCTGGTAAAACTACATTGCTGCGCACATTATCTGGCTTAAAAGAGGCAGCTTCAGGGAGCGCGAGTTGGAATGGTGATTCAATATTAGGTGCTCGTCCAGAGGATTTAGCACGTTCTGGCATCATGCATGTATCGGATGGTAAATCAGTAATTGCTGAGTTAAGTGTTAAAGAGAATTTAGCTCTGCCAGGAATATGGCGCAAAGATAAGAAAGATGTTGCCCTAGCAACAAGTGAAGTAATTGAACTATTTCCAATTTTAGGCCAGCGCTTATCACAATCTGCTGGCTCTTTATCAGGTGGTGAGCGCCAGATGTTGGCAATTGGTAGAGCTTTAATTGCTCGACCAAAGCTGCTGTTATTAGATGAACCATCCCTTGGGCTTGCGCCATTGATTGTGGAACAAATCTTTCAAACTATTAAATCTTTAGTAAAAAAGATGAAGCTGACTGTTGTCTTGGTTGAACAAAATGCTATGGGTGCACTAAAGATTGCTGATGAAGGAGTAGTTTTAAATCTTGGCTCAGTAGTTGCGGTTGATTCGGCAGAGAAACTACTTAATGATCCGGCAGTACGCGCTGCCTATTTGGGGTTTTAAAATGACGCAATTTATTACCGCAGTTCTAACATCCTTATCATCTGGTGCTATTTATGCCTTAATGGCATTGGCATTGGTTTTGGTATGGCGCTCAACTAGGGTAATTAACTTTGCCCAAGCTGGCCAAGCAGTGTTAACAACCTATATTGGATACACAGTCATTCAGCGCACCGGCTCTTATTGGCTGGCCTTACTTGTTGCAGTTGTAAGTGGTGCGATTCTCGGTGCAGTAATTGATAGATTTTTTATGAGACCGATTTTCAAAAGGATTAAATCTGGTCCAATTGTCATGATCGCACCAGTTGTTGCCACCTTAGGTTTACTAGGAATTATCCAAGCAATCATTGGATTTATTTGGGGCTTAACAAACCAATCAATTCAGGCACCAGTATCAACTGATGGATTTAGAGTCATGGGAACAGTTATTGCTTTTAGTAGATACAACTTATTGGTACTAATTTTTGTTGCACTAGCTATGTTGCTGCTAACTATTTTGTTTCAAAAAACTGATATTGGATTGGCATTAAGAGCCTCTGCTTATTCACCAGAGATTGCTAAATTATCTGGAATCAAAGTTGATTCAGTTAGAACCTTAGGTTGGGCAATAGCTGGTGCCTCTGGTGGCTTAGCTGGAATGTTATATATTCCAGGTTATTTTTTATTTCCAAATGCAATGGATCTTCTTTTAGTTTTTGGATTTGTTGCAGCGGTTATAGGAGGACTTGAAAGTTTATTTGGAGCGGTAGTGGGTGCAATGATTTTAGGATTTGCCATTAACTTTGCTACTACCTACATAAGTGCAAAGTTATTTTTTCCGACTGCATTCATAGTTTTAGTTGTAGTTTTATTACTTAAGCCTGGAGGTTTATTTGGTTCAAAGAAAAGCAGAAGTGCTTAGATGATTAAAACTACTCCAACTAAAAAGCGATTACTTTTATTTATATTTTTTGGTTGGGTATTACTAATTTTAGGAGATCGTGTTGGCGACCTAGAGTTGTATCAGGGCTCATTTGTTGCCACCTACGCACTTGCAATCACTTCGATAATTTTACTTACCGGTTACAGTGGACAACTCTCACTTGGACACGGTGCGTTAATGGCAGTAGGTGCATATACGGGTGCTTTATCCATCTTTAATGCCGGCTTACATCCGGTGATTGGATTAATAATTTCAGTGTTTGTAGCTGGGATTTTTGGATTAATTTTAGGTTTAGTAGTCGCAAGATTAAGTGGCCCATACCTTGCTGGCACAACTTTGGCATTAGCGATTTCACTACCCACTCTGGCAAATCAATTCCCAATTTTAGGAGGGGAGGAAGGGATTGTTTTTGATGTGGGTGTGGCTCCTGCCAGATTTGGTGATGAGTTCTCGCAATACAAATGGTTTTTTTGGATCAGTGCTCTTGCTGCACTAATTATGGTTTGGTTAGTTGCTAACTTACTATCTGGCAGATACGGCAGAACATTTAGGGCAATGCGTGATAATCCAGTTGCGGCGCAATTATCTGGAATCAATGTGGGTCAGTTAAAGGTGATGGCATTTGCACTGAGCTCTGGGGTGGCGGGCCTATCTGGGGGTTTGCTGGTAATGCTGATAAGCGGAGTCTCACCCAGCGCTTTCCCCTTAAGTCTTTCCTTTGCCGTGCTCACCGGGGCGGTTGTTACTGGTCTGTACAACCTAAAAGGTGTCATTCTTGGCGGGTTGGTCCTTGTTGCTATCCCTGAAATCGCTGATTCGCTAGTATCTCGGATTGGAGGATCGGAGGGGTTTACAACGACCTTGCCTGGGTTTTTGGTAAGTGCACTGCTGATCTTGGCGGTGGTCTTCACACCAAACGGTCCAGGGCACCTACTAAAAAGGCACCATCACAAGAAAAAAGTTTAGGCTCAAAAAACTCGTAATAAACCTAGGGAAGGAAATAAATGATCAGAAATAAAAGTATGAAGCGAGCAAGTCTTGCTTCAGCGGTGATCGCAGTTGGGGCATTGGTGCTAAGCACACTGCCAGCACAGGCGGCAACACCGGGGGTTAGCGCAACTGAGATCAAGTTGGGAATTTCATCCCCACTAACAGGCTCAGCTGGAGTTGCCTATGGCAAGGTTCCAGGAGCAATGAAGGCATACTTTGATTACATCAACGCCAATGGTGGCGTAAACGGTCGCAAGATCAAATTAATCAGCCGTGATGATAAGTATTTGCCAACACTTGCTGCAACTCAAACTACAAACTTAATTTTAAAGGACAAGGTTTTTGCCCTAGTTGGCGCACTTGGAACTGCCACTCACTCTAAGGCTTACAAGGCAGCAGCACTAGCTAAAAATAATGTTCCTGATCTATTTGTGAATACTGGTTTTAGTGGTTTCGGTGACACCACAAAATATCCAACTACCTTCACAGTTCTTCCTAGTTATGCAATGGAAGCAAAGATTATGTCCAAATTTATTAAAGAGAAATTTACTGGACAAGCTGTTGCCTTAATTGCTCAAGATGATGAATTTGGTATTGATGGTGTGAATGGTTTCAAAGCTGGCGGCTTAACGCTTGCTTCAACAACTTTGTATCCACAATCATCCTTAACTGATGCGCGTGCTAAGGCATTGTTAACTGGATTAAGTGCCATCCCTGGCAAGCCAGTACTTGTATTGTTTGGAACCACAGATGTAACTGCGGGCATTTTAAAGGCAGCTGAGTCACTTGATCTTGTCAGCAAGTTTACTTGGATTGCTGGCTCAGTTGGTGGCGATGCCAACACACTTCTTGCTTTGGGAGTCAAGGCAACAACCATGACTGGTGTAGTTGCTGCAAGCTTCTTCCCAGATGCAAAAGACAAGAGTGATGAGTATGTAAGTCAGTTTATGAAAATCAATGAGAAGTACAACACGAAGGGTGTGACTTTTGACAACACTGTGCTGCAAGGCATGAACTCAGCGATGTTAACTGTGCAAGCACTACGTGCTGCTGGTAAAAACTTAACCCGTGCCGGTTTGATCTCGGCAATCGAAAGTAAGGGTGCAAAGTTTGCTGGTGCAGGTTTAGTGCCACTTAATTACTCAGCTACAAGCCGGGTTGGTTATAACGGTTACTGGTTTGGTCAGTTAAACGCAACCGGTGAGTTAAAGCCGTACGGTGGCACACTTGCTATCTTCACAACTGATTCAGGTGCTGGAGCGATCGAAGCTTCTACATACAAACGTCCAACAATGCCTAAGAATGGGATACCAACAAACTCATGAAAAATCTAAAACTAACCAAGGGTCTAGTTGCCCTAACCTCTGCTGCATTAGTTGCGGTATTTACAGTTGCCATACCAACAGTTGCTCGTGCTGATGAGGCATGCACCAATACAACTGTGCTATCTGGTGCAAAGGCTGTCACTGTTGAAAAATGCAATGGCACTGATGAGAACAAGTCCAAGTATGAAATCATGATGCCAGAAAAATTCAATGGCACACTTATGGTTTATGGACATGGCATTCGTTACAACGTAAACCTGCCAGCGATTCCAGTAGTTGCGCCAAAGGGTTCACTAATTGATTACTCTGCTTCTGTCTCACCATCTGAAGAGGTAACAGCTGCACTTCTAGCGCAAGGTTTTGCGTTAGCTGGCGTGGGTGTTCAGGTGCAAGGGTGGAACTACGAGGAAGAGGCTGAAGCGATGCTTCAGTTGATTGTGATCGCCCGTGATAAGTATCCAAAGGTAAGCAAGGTTGTCGCTTGGGGCAACTCACTAGGCGGATTGGCCACACAAGTACTTAATGAGCGTATGCCTGGAGCTATTGATGCTGCCGCACCAATGTGTATTTCAGACTCTGCGCAAGCTGAAATTACAATGGCTGGTGATTTCCTGTGGGGTTTGAAGACATTCTTTAACCCAGCGATAAAAGGAACTAATTACTCAGCCGGTCAAGCAGGTTATGTAGAGATGCTTACAGATCTAGGAACTGTCCTAACAACTATGGGCGCACTTTCTGCGGCAATTTCTGCCGACCCAGTAACACCAAAATGGCCTGCTACTGCGCCTGCATCTACTGCTGCACTTCAAGTGCTTCCTGTCCGCAGCGCAATCTTGATGCTCGGCTTGACCTCTGGAATTTCAACGCAGTCAAATACTTATGATGCATCCTCTGGTCCAGTTGGACCACTTGAGACCTCATTCGGCTTGGCCATTAGCCCAGCACTTGCAGTGCTTGAGAATGGTGCTCAAGCTGCAATTCTTGCGGTAATTGCAAACTATGACATGGAGATTCGCTACGGCGGCGTGGTATTTGATAACTCAAAGACTGATTATGCAAAACGTCTTGGTGAAGATGGCCTTACATACGGAGCTGCCCTCACTGGGCAAAGTGGAATTACTGGAATGCTTACTTACCTAAGCCCTCTAAATCCTGCCGCTCCTCGCGTCACAGCAAATGCTGCAGCCGTGGCAAAGATGAACAGTCAGTATCAAATTCAAGGCAACATTGAAGTTCCAACTATTCAAATTGCTGCAACCGCTGATCACATCACCCCACCAGGAGCTGCTCAGTACTTGATCGATCAGTACGAAGCATCTGTTGCTAATGGCGTGTCAAAGTCAGGCAAACTTCTAACAATCTGGAATAAGCCTGCTGATGAGTACACGCAATTTAGTTCTGCCGGAGCACCAATTACTCCAACTGTCATTACAAATGGAACTAATCACTGCAACTACACAACTAGCCAGATCTTGGCAGTTGCAAAGCTTGCAGCATCTGCAGCAAAAACAGGCAAGCTTCCTTCTAGTTCAGCTGTAAATGCTGCAATTAAGAATGAGCCAAACTTGTTTGTTAATCCGAAATTCACGCCACCACTGCTGAAGTTTCGTCAATAAATAAGTAAGAAAATAAGCGGGCCTCTAGGAAACTAGGGGCCCGTTTTTATTCTCTATAAACTAAGCCCCTGATGAAAATTCAAATTGATTCACCTCACCAGATGTTTGAGTTGGGTAAAAAAATTGGCCACCAGCTAAAACCATCAGATGTGGTGGTATTAAATGGCGAGCTGGGTGCGGGTAAGACAGTATTGACCCAAGGGATTGCTTCAGCTTTCAAAATACTTGGCGTCACCTCACCCACATTTGTCATCAGTCGAATTCATAAAGGAAATCCAAATTTTATTCATATCGATGCTTATCGATTATTGGACTCTGATCCCAGCAATTTTGCAGATTTAGATTTTGAAGGATACCTAGCCAGTAGCGTATTTGTGATTGAGTGGGGCAAGGATTTTGTCGCAACCCTTACCGATCAATACTTAGAGATAAATATCCTTCGCGGTGAAAAAGATGATCAACGTCAGGTGGAGTTTGTAATGGCGGGAGATCGCTGGGAAAACTTTAAGTTATGAGCAATGTATTAGCGATTGATACCTCAACCTCAAAAACTTCTGTCGCACTAATTTGTGATGGCAAAGTTGTATTTAATAAATCCCACAATGATCCACTTGCTCATGGTGAAGTACTACCAAAGCTAGTCTCACAAGTGATTGCGCTTAATAACAAAATAGATTTAGTTGCTGTTGGCATGGGACCTGGCCCATTTACTGGTCTAAGAGTTGGCATAGCTTTTGCGCAAAGTTTTGCACTAGCAGCTGAAATAAATTGGGTAGGAGTTTGCTCACTTGATGCGATGGCTGCGGGTATTAAAGGGAGTGAATTTATTGTTTCAACAGATGCCAGACGTAAAGAGAGATTTTGGGCAAGATATAAAGAGGGAGTTCGAATTACTGATCCGGCAGTTAGTAAGGCAAGTGAATTAGAAAAGTTTGGCCTTCCGATATTCAATGAGGGTGATTACTTTCCAGATCCAGTTGTTTTAGCCGAGATTGCATTAACTTCAAAATCAGTTGAGCAACCAATTTATATTAGAAAACCAGATGCTTATCCATTACCGCAGGGCGTGAAGTTTCGCCCAATGACCTCACTTGATTTAGTCCCCGCAATTGCAATTGAGAAAGAGGTATATGGAAAAACAGCTTGGAGTGCTGACCAATTTAAATCCGAGTTTGCAAAGTCACCAAAGAGTGCGCAGTACTTAGCAGCAGAGTTTGAAGGGCAACTAATTGCATATGCTGGAATTTTTTATGTGGCAGATGTAGCAGATATTCACACATTAACTGTGGTGGCAGATCACCGCCGAAAAGGCATTGGCCGTGAGTTATTAAAGCGGTTAATTGATTGGGCAAGAGTTAAAAAAGCACCGGCCATAATGCTTGAGATGAGATTAGGCAATGATGCCGCCCGCCCTTTATATGAATCCTTTGGATTTGTAGAGATTTCTAAACGAGAGAATTACTACGGACCAGGATTAACTGCAGTTGTAATGCGTAAGGAGCTTAAGTAATGGCGCTAGTACTTGGAATCGAAACCTCCTGTGATGAGACTGCAGTTGGCATAGTTGATGGGCGAAAATTACTAGCAAATGTAATCTCATCAAGTGTTGAAGAACATGCCAGGTTTGGTGGTGTAGTTCCTGAGGTTGCCAGCCGTGCTCACCTGGAAGCGATGCAGCAGGTAATTAAACAAGCCCTAAAGGATGCAGGTGTTTCAATCAAGGATATCGATGCGATTGCCGTAACCGCAGGCCCAGGTTTAATTGGTGCATTACTAGTTGGGGTAAGTAGCGCCTCTGGCTTAGCTCTTGCCTTAGGCAAACCTTTATATGGCGTAAATCATTTATCTGCTCATATTGCAGTTGATCAGTTAGATAATGATAAGAGAATTATACCAACAATTGCTTTATTAGTTAGTGGTGGTCACTCCTCAATTCTAAAAGTGAATAATCTGGCAAAAGATGTTCAAGTTTTAGGTGCAACAATTGATGATGCAGCAGGTGAAGCATTTGACAAGATTGCCAGAATCATGGGGTTAGGTTTTCCAGGTGGGCCAATAATTGATAAGCAATCTAAAGATGGCGACTTGAACCATATTAATTTCCCACGTGGTTTAACCTCAGCTGCTGATTTGGATAAGCATCAATATAATTTTTCCTTTTCAGGTTTAAAAACAGCGGTAGCAAGATATATTGAGAAGACTCCAAATTATAAAAAGAGTGATCTTGCCGCCTCTTTTCAAGAAGCAGTTGTTGACGTGTTGCTGATTAAATCATTAGCTGCCTGCAAAGAAAGTGGCATTGATAATTTAATTATTGCAGGAGGAGTCGCTGCCAACAGCAGGCTGCGAGAGCTGGCAAAGCAACGGTGTGAGAAAGCCAAAATCCACCTTTCAATTCCCCCAGTTGGGCTTTGTACCGACAATGGCGCGATGGTGGCCGCCCTTGGTAGCCTGGCTATAACCGAGGGTGTAAAGCCCTCTGAGATAGGCGTAGCAGCTGATTCAGCCGCCTCAATTGCCCAAGTAATCTGGTAATCAGCGCTTAATTTGCACTGATACCGCCCGCCCTTTAAAGTTGGCTTTAGCACTCTAAGCCCCCGTGTGCTAATTAATCTACGGGGTACTTCAGAGGGTAATACCGAATCTAAGAAGGAGAAATCAGGATGGCAATTTCAATTAAGCCACTAGAAGATCGCATTGTTGTTAAGGCAAATGAGGCGGAGCAAAAGACTGCATCTGGTTTAGTAATTCCAGATACTGCCAAAGAAAAGCCGCAAGAGGGAACTGTGATGGCAGTTGGTCCAGGCCGTTTTGAAAATGGAAATCGAATCCCATTAGATATTAAAGAGGGTGACACTGTGCTTTATTCAAAGTATGGCGGTACTGAAGTGAAGTACAACAATGAGGAGTACTTAGTACTTTCCTCCCGTGATGTACTAGCAATTATTGCGAAGAAGTAATCGTGGGTAAATCACTTCAATTTGATGAAGCAGCACGTCGTGCGATGGAGCGCGGAGTAAATATCCTTGCTGACACAGTAAAGGTAACCCTTGGACCAAAGGGTCGTAACGTAGTTATTGCTAAGAGTTATGGCGCACCAACCATCACCAATGATGGTGTAACTATTGCCAAAGAGATTGAACTATCTGACCCAGCTGAAAACATGGGTGCACAACTTGTTAAGCAGGTTGCCGAAAAAACTAATGATGTCGCAGGAGATGGCACAACTACTGCCACAGTTCTTGCCCAAGCAATGGTGAAAGAGGGGCTGCGAAATCTTGCAGCAGGTGCCCAGCCAATGGAGCTTAAATACGGTATTGAGCAAGCGGTAAATGCAATTACTGAAGCGCTACGTAAAAACTCAACTGCAGTTAGTGGAAAGTCACAGATTGCAGATGTAGCAACCATTTCAGCTCAAGATAAAGCAATTGGTGATTTAATCGCAGAGGCGATGGACAAGGTTGGCAAAGATGGCGTTATTACCGTTGAAGAGTCATCTACCACTGGGCTTGAGCTTGAGTTCACTGAAGGTATGCAATTTGATAAGGGTTATATCTCACCTTACTTTGTTACCGATTCAGATCGGATGGAGACAGTTTTAGAAGATGCCTACATTCTTATCTCTGGTCAGAAAATCTCAGCATTAAGTGAGATCTTGCCGGTATTAGAAAAGGTTGCGCAAGCAAGTAAGCCGCTATTAATTATTGCTGAAGATGTTGAAGGTGAAGCACTTTCAACCTTGGTAGTAAACCGTATGCGAGGAACTTTTGCATCAGCCGCAGTTAAGGCACCTGGCTTTGGAGACAGGCGTAAAGCGATGCTAGATGACATTGCAGTTTTAACTGGCGGACAGGTTATTTCAGCTGAGGTTGGCTTAAAACTTGAGCAGATAGATATCGCAATGTTGGGTAAGGCTCGCAGAGTTGTGATTTCAAAAGATAACACCACAATTGTTGATGGCGCCGGTGATAAGAAGGCTGTCGCAGCGCGAGTAACTGAGATTCGTCGGGAGATTGAAAACACCGACTCTGATTGGGATCGCGAAAAACTACAGGAGCGAGTGGCAAAACTTGCTGGTGGAGTTTGTGTAATCAAAGTTGGTGCACACACCGAAGTTGAGTTGAAGGAGAAGAAGCATCGACTTGAAGATGCAATCTCTGCAACTAGAGCTGCGGTTGAAGAGGGAATTGTTGTTGGTGGAGGTGCTGCATTAGTACATGCTGCAGCCGCACTTGATAATGATTTAGGTTTTGAAGGTGATCGAGCAGTTGGTGTTCGTCTAGTCCGTAAGGCATGTGATGAGCCACTTCGTTGGATTGCAGAAAATGCTGGCCAAGAAGGCTATGTTGTAGTTTCAAAGGTTCGCACCATGAAACCTAATGAAGGTTTTAATGCTTTCTCCGAGACTTACACCGATCTTGTTAAAGAGGGTGTAATTGATCCAGTTAAAGTAACTAGATCAGCACTGGCAAATGCGGCATCAATTGCAGCAATGTTTATTACTACTGAAGCACTTGTCTTTGAAACTCCGGAAGAGAAGAAGGAAGAGGCCGCCGGTCATGGCCACTCACACGGACCAGGCGGGCACTCTCACTAAATAAAGTAAATTAACTTACGAGGCCTTGTTCTCAAAGTAGTTTTAATCGATTAACATCAATCGGTGAAACTTACAACGCTAACCGTTGATTGCGGTGGCACTGGGATCAAGGCCTCAGTACTTGATAAGAGCGGCAAAGTATTAATAGATTTTCCCTATCTAAAAACTCCATATCCACTATCACCTGCTAAATTAATAAAAATTATTGAAAATTTCATCGCAGCTGATAGCAGAATTAAGCGAGTTACAGTTGGTCTGCCAGGGATGATCAGAGATGGAAAAATTATTGTTATTCCGCACTATATAAATAGGAGCGGTCCCAGGAGTGCGGTTGATCAACAACTAAAAAAGGCTTGGTATGGCTTTGATATGCAGGCAGGACTTGCGAAAAAATTAAGGCTGCCAACCTTGGTTTTAAATGATGCTGAGGTGCATGCTGCAGCAGTTATTACCAAAGTTGGATTAGAGACGGTACTTACCTTTGGCACCGGTTTGGGAAGTGCAATATTTAATGATGGCAAATTAGCCCCACATCTTGAAATTTCACACGCCACGATTCGGTACGGTAAATCAATCGATGCTTGGATTGGTGAGATATCTCGCCGGCGGATGGGAAATCAGCTTTGGTCAAGGCGAGTAAAAACCTTAATCGAGGAGTTATATCCAATGATTATTTGGGATAAGTTATATATCGGAGGTGGCAACTCATCAAAGATAAGTAAATCTGCTTTAAAAAGTTTTGATTATAAGGTGAAGATCATTCCAAACTCAGCTGGGGTTGCAGGTGGGGTTAAAGCCTGGGATTTGTTGACCTGAATTTCATCAGATAAGTACCAACAGATAAGGTTAGGGATATGTCCGATATTGAATTAGGTCCTGGCAAACGTGCGCGGGCAGCGTACTCATTTGATGATATTGCAATAGTTCCATCTAGGCGAACTCGAGATCCAGAGGAAGTTTCTATCACTTGGCAGATTGATGCATATAAATTTGATTTACCATTTATGGCAGCACCAATGGACTCGGTTGTTTCACCAGCAACTGCAATTGAGATTGGTAAAGCAGGTGGCGTAGGAGTTTTAAATTTAGAAGGAATTTGGACAAGGTATGAAGATGCCGATAAACAATTATCTGAAATGGCTAAACTCTCTGAAGAGAGTGCAATTAAAAAAATGCAGGAGATATACGCTGCGCCAATTCAACCAACTTTAATAAAAGAGCGAATAGCACAAATCCGGGCAGCAGGAGTAGTGGTTGCAGGCGCACTTTCACCACAGCGGACTGCGCAATTTCATAAAGCTGTGCTTGACGCTGGGGTAGATATATTTGTAATTCGTGGCACCACAGTTTCAGCTGAACATGTCTCAGACAAAACTGCTCCCTTAAACCTAAAGAAATTTATTTATGAATTAGATGTGCCAGTAATTGTTGGCGGTTGCGCTACTGCGCAAGGTGCGCAGCATTTGATGAGGTCAGGAGCTGCTGGTGTACTAGTTGGATTCGGTGGCGGTTCGGCACACACCACTAAGAAAGTTTTAGGAATATCAGTACCAATGGCCTCAGCAGTTGCTGAGGTGGCATCAGCACGTCGAGATTATTTAGAGGAATCTGGCGGCAGATATGTGCATGTAATTGCTGATGGTTCTGTTGGGTCTAGTGGTGAGATTGCTAAAGCAATTGCATGTGGCGCAGATGCGGTAATGATGGGTTCACCACTTGCAAAGGCGGCTGAAGCACCTGGTAGAGGTTGGCACTGGGGATTAGAGGCACATCATGGCCAACTTCCACGTGGCAATCGGGTGCAAGTTGGAAGCGTCGGCAGCTTGGCGCAGGTGTTAACTGGACCATCTCACACATCCGATGGATCGATGAATCTATTTGGCGCACTGCGCAGATCGATGGCAACTTGTGGTTACTCAGATTTGAAGGAGTTCCAACGGGTAGAGGTAATTGTTCAATCTTAATTGCTACCTGTGAAATCACTTAAAGTTTGACCTTAAATCAGATAAATTCATACATTTTTTCCTTTAAGTAAAATACTCGATTACAATTATCAAATGCAAAAAATAACAAAGCCAATTACTTTCTTTGTAACACTTGTTATTTTATTTGCGCTACCGCCAGTTTCAGCAAATGCAGCGCCACACAAATCAGCTGAGGTGAAGTGTAAGAAAACTAATGCCAAGGGACAGCCGGCAAAGAATATAACTCCACCTGAGGTTAAAGGTCCATTTAAGAATAAGACCTTAACCTTGACTACCAATTGTGGTGAGATTGTGATTGCAGCAGATGGTAAAAATGCACCAATTACCGTAATCGCTTTGTCAGCATTGGCAAATAGTGGTTTTTTCAACAAAACCATTTGCCACCGTTTGGTAACCGATGGAATTTATGTATTGCAGTGCGGGGATCCAACCGGAACTGGGATGGGTGGTCCAAACTTTAGCTATCGGGATGAGAATTTACCGCTGCCAACCTTAGAAAATTACCCTGCTGGAATTGTGGCGATGGCTAACTCTGGACCAAATACCAACGGTAGCCAGTTTTTTATTGTTTACGAAGATACTTCGATGGATCCAAATTACACGATCTGGGGCAAGGTCATTAAAGGACTTGATATTGTTAAAGCAATTGCCAAAGAGGGTGTTATTAATGGAACAAGTGATGGGATGCCTAAACAAACCATTGCAATTGAAAAGGTAAGAGTTCGTTAATTAGTATTTACAATCTTAAACACCTCTGCGACAGATCCTGCTGGTAAATTGTTAGCTTGAGCGTTTTTCTCGCCCCACTCCCGCACCATTTTTTCTAAGTTTTCATTATGGGCAGTTTGGCTCACATGGCTGTGAAGTGCTTTCATTTTCAGATCAAATGTTGAAGTGATATCAACAAAATGATCTGGATTTGTACTAGACATTACCCAAACCTCTTTTACTCGCCAAGGTTGTAAACCTTCATCCTTTAATAAATCCTCAAAGGCAAAAGGATTTCTAGCATCGGGATAAACCGCTTGAATTGCTGCCTCACCTGCCGCTAAATGATCTGGGTGAGAGGCACCAATTCGCTCCCAATTGCGCTCTGGTGATTGAATAACCATGCGGTCAGGTTTGGTGATACGTATTTGGCGCACAATATCTTTGCGCAATGCAATTGTTGGTTCTAACCAACCATCACGGTAATTTAAAAAAGTAATATCACTTACACCAACCGCTTTTCCTGCTTCACGTTGCTCATGTTGGCGAATCTTTGGCATTTCCTCCCGTGGCACAGTCGGATCTTCACCACCTTGATCTCCGTTGGTGGCAATGCAGTAGGAGACTTTAATTCCTTTGGCACTCCAAAGCGCAGTAGTTCCAGCTGCACCAAAGTCACAATCATCTGGGTGAGCAACTACCACTAATACTCGCTCGATCTCACTGTCATTTAATGGCTCCATCATTGCCAACATTACCTCAGCAATTACCTATGTCTCACCGAGGGATAGACTTACCAATATGTCTGCGCTTACCGATGGTCTAAATCCTCAACAATTAGCAGCGGTTAAGCACTCTGGATCACCATTATTAGTTGTTGCTGGTGCTGGTTCTGGTAAAACGCGAGTATTAACCAGACGAGTGGCTTATTTATTAGCAGAGCGCAATGTTGCACCATATGAGGTATTAGCCATTACCTTCACTAATAAAGCAGCTGGTGAGATGAAGGAGCGGGTTGCGCAATTAGTTGGTGATCGAGCAAAGATGATGTGGGTATCAACCTTCCACTCAGCCTGCGTTCGAATTTTGCGCAGGGAGGCTGCATTACTTGGATATTCAAACTCATTTACAATCTATGATCAAAGTGATTCATTAAGACTAGTCACCCTAGTAATGCGAGATCTAAATCTTGACGCCAAACGGTATGCACCAAGAGCGGTAGCAGCACTAATCTCCCAAGCAAAAAATGAGTTACTGGGCCCGGCTGATTATCTAAATCAGAGCAAAGATCATTTCCAGGAGATTGTTGCCCAAGTTTTTTCCATTTATCAAAAGCGATTATCAGCTGCTAACTCTATGGATTTTGATGATCTGATTGCTAAAACAGTTGAGGTGATGCAGCGATTTCCTGAGTGCCGGGCGAAGTATCGATCACGCTTTAAACATATCTTGGTAGATGAGTATCAGGACACAAATCATGCCCAGTATGTATTAATCAAAGAGTTAGTTGGCAGTGAGCAAGAGGGTTTCCCGCCAGCAGAGCTTTGTGTTGTAGGAGATGCTGATCAATCGATCTACGCTTTTCGTGGAGCTAATATTCGCAATATTTTGCAGTTTGAAGCTGATTACCCAAATGCTAAAACTATTTTATTAGAGCAAAATTATCGATCTACCCAAAACATCTTAAATGCAGCTAACTCCGTGATTGCCAACAATGAGGGACGAAAAGAGAAAAATTTATGGTCTGAGGCTGGCGCTGGTGAGTTGATTACTGGATATGTGGCAGAAAGTGAACATGATGAGGCGGATTTTGTTGTTCAGCAAATCCGTAAATTACAAGAGTCTGGAAAATCTCATCCTGGAGATACCGCTATTTTTTATCGAACCAATGCGCAATCTCGGGTATTTGAAGAGGTATTTATGCGAGTAGCTATTCCCTACAAAGTAGTTGGCGGGGTGAGGTTTTATGAGCGAAAAGAGATTAAGGATTTCCTGGCATACCTGCGAGTGATAGTTAATCCAAATGATGAAGTGTCAATGCGTAGAATCATTAACACTCCTAAACGAGGTATTGGTGATCGGGCGTTAGATCAATTAGATCTATACGCTCAAGTAAATAACATCAGCTTTTGGCAAGCGCTAACTGAGGTGGAGAAAAACTCAGATATCGCACCAAGATCAGCTGCCTCACTAGTTGAGTTTGTTAAATTAATTCAATCCCTACAAACTTTAGTAGAGGCAAAAACTCGGCCTTCAGTAATTGCGCAAGCAACTCTTGAACAATCTGGTTTGTTAGCTGAGTTATCGCAGAGTAATGATCCACAAGATGAGGTAAGGATTGAAAACTTAGAGGAGTTAGTTGCAGTGGCCACTGAGTATGAAGAGGGTGAGGTAGATGAAGGTGAAGAGATTTCTTTAGTTGGCTTCTTAGAGGATGTCTCACTTGTTGCAGATGCTGATCAAATTCCAGAGGGAGAGGATCATGGTGGTGTTGTAACCATGATGACACTGCACACCGCTAAAGGCTTAGAGTTTCCAACAGTTTTCTTAACTGGAATGGAAGAGGGAATTTTTCCACACTCTAGAACTCTTGGTGATCCAGATGAATTGCAAGAGGAGCGCCGGCTTGCCTACGTTGGCCTGACCAGAGCTAGGCAGAATTTATTTATCACCAGGGCTGAGTATCGATCATCTTGGGGAGCGCCAAATTACAACCCGGCTTCAAGATTTTTAAGTGAAATTCCAGATTCAGTAATTGAATGGAATCAAAGCGCAGAGAGATTTTCACCGATGAAAACTTCAATAAAAAGATCATTCATTCCATCTAAAGCAACCGGCAAGATCAGCAATACGATGAAGCTTGAGGTTGGTGAGCGAGTTTCCCACGACACCTTTGGATTAGGAACGGTGGTTGCCGTTACTGGTGAGGCAGATCGCGCTGAGGCAACTATTAATTTTGGCTCATTTGGTGAGAAGCGACTACTGCTTCGTTATGCACCAGTTGAGAAATTATAAATTTATTGAATAAAACAATAGTATTACCACTAGGGCGGGCAGTAATTTGATCGGGGATAATTAGTGGATCTTTTCGAGTATCAAGCACGCGATCTTTTCGAATCACATCAAATACCAGTGTTAGCTGGCGCGGTGGCAACCACCCCAGAGCAAGCTTATGAAGCGGCGACAAAAATGGGTGGCAAGGTTGTGGTTAAGGCACAGGTAAAAGTGGGCGGTCGAGGTAAAGCAGGTGGAGTCAAACTTGCTGAAAACGCCAATGATGCAAAAGAAAAAGCTAAAGCTATTTTAGGAATGGATATTAAAGGCCATACTGTAAACAAAGTAATGATTGCCCAAGCAGCCCCAATTGCGTCTGAGTACTACTTAGCAATTTTATTAGATCGTGCTAATCGAAACTTTTTGGTGATGGCTTCCGTTGCTGGTGGTATGGAGATTGAAGAGGTTGCTCATAAGACGCCCGAAAAATTAGCAAAGGTTGGAATTAATCCAAATATTGGAATCGATAAGGTGAAAGCATTAGAGATTGTTAAAAGTGGTCAATTTCCAAGTGATATTGCTGATCAGGTGGCAGATGTTTTAATCAAGTTATGGCAGGCATTTGTGAAAGAGGATGCAACTTTGATGGAGATAAATCCATTAGTAAAAACTGCGGATGGGAAAATTATTGCGTTAGATGGCAAGGTGACATTGGATGAGAATGCTGGCTTTAGACATCCAAACCATGAAGGGCTAGTTGATCATGCAGCCACAAATCCTTTAGAAAAGCTGGCAAAAGAAAAAGATTTAAATTATGTAAAACTAGAGGGCCAGGTTGGAATAATTGGCAATGGCGCAGGCTTAGTGATGAGCACACTAGATGTTGTGGCCTATGCAGGTGAGAAATATGGCGTTAAGCCAGCAAACTTCTTAGATATTGGTGGTGGCGCATCTGCTGAGGTGATGGCTAATGGCTTGTCTATTATCTTGGGTGATAGCGATGTTAAAAGTGTTTTTGTAAATGTCTTTGGTGGCATCACCTCATGTGATGCGGTGGCAACTGGAATTGTGCAGGCGCTAGAGATGCTGGGGAGTAAGGCGACAAAACCCATAGTTGTAAGGCTTGATGGTAATAATGTTGAAGCAGGTCGTAAGATTTTAAATGATGCAAATCATCCATTGATACAACAGTTAGAAACTATGGATGGTGCGGCTGCAAAAGCGGCAGAGTTGGCAGGCAAATAATGTCTATCTTTGTAAACGAAAACACCAAAGTTATTGTGCAGGGAATGACTGGCTCTGAGGGAACTAAACACACAAAACGGATGCTTAAAGCTGGCACAAAAATTGTGGCAGGTGTTACACCAGGTAAAGGTGGGCAACGGGTTGATATGGATGGGGTAGAGCTACCAATTTTTAATACAGTTGCTGAGGCAATATCTGCAACTGGCGCAAACGCATCAGTTGTATTTGTGCCACCAAAATTTACAAAGGCTGCAGTAATTGATGCAGTTGATGCCGCAATTGCCTTAGTAGTTGTAATTACTGAAGGAATTCCAGTTCATGATGTGGCTGCTTTTTATGCTTACGCAGTAAGCAAAGGTAAGACGCAAATTCTTGGTCCAAACTGTCCAGGAATTATTACCCCAGGTAAAGCAAATCTTGGAATTATTCCAGCTGATATCACAGGTCCAGGCAAGATTGGATTAGTTTCAAAATCTGGAACTTTGACCTATCAAATGATGTTTGAGTTAAGAGATTTTGGATTTACTACCGCAGTTGGAATTGGTGGTGATCCAATAATTGGTACCACTCATATTGATTGCTTACGTGCTTTCCAAGATGATCCAGAGACAAAAGCAATTGTGATGATTGGTGAAATTGGTGGCGATGCTGAGGAAAGAGCCGCGCAATTTATAAAGGAGTATGTAACAAAGCCAGTAGTTGGTTATGTCGCCGGTTTTACCGCTCCAGAAGGTAAAACGATGGGACATGCTGGCGCAATAGTCTCTGGATCATCTGGAACTGCCGCGGCTAAAAAAGAAGCATTAGAGGCTGTCGGTGTTGCGGTTGGTAAAACACCAAGTGAAACCGCTAACTTGATGCGCAAGATATTGAATGGATAAATCGCAGATAGGAAAATAATGGTTGCGCGTGTTGTTTGGGTAACACTGCAACAAGTAATCAGGTCAATACTAATAATCTTATTTCCACTAGCTTTTATTACATTATTTGCCTGGGCAACAGCTGGCAGTACCTACGGGTCAACAGCTGATCCAATGCGTGCAGCTGTTTGGTTATGGTTGGGCTCACATCTGACCCCATTTCACATAACTAGTAATGAAATAACCGGATACCTTTCTTATTTACCAGTCGGAGCAGTAATTCTGCCCTGGCTATCAATTCGTGTGGGCTATCGCAGGGTAGTTGAGGTGATCGGAAATAAAAAAGTCAGCCGGGCATACTTTATTTTGTCCTATATTTTTATTTACAGTTTATTGGGATTGATCGCGTCAAACTCACAGGTATCCATTGATTGGAGCCGTGGAGTAATCACATTAGTCATCCTTTTGTTGTTAGCAACCACAAGTGTAAAAGCTGAGCAGCTGACTAAGTTGCCATGGCAGATGTTTTTGCTGATGCTGGGCATTGCCGGCTTGATTTATTCCATCTGCCTAGCAATGAACTTTGGAACTGCCAAGAATCTTACGATTGTGATTCAACCAGGGATATTTGGTGGAGTCCTACTACTGTTATTACAGATCTTGTATTTGCCAAACATATTTTTTGCAACATTAAGTTATATCTTGGGCGCTGGGTTTTCTTTGGGAAGTGCCACCCAAATTACCCCCTTTATATTTGATTTACGCGAGATACCGGCAATACCTTTACTAGCAGCGCTGCCAACAGGTCAAAGCCCATGGCTTGCTATGGCCACCATCATGTTGACGATCTACGCGTGGATTAACTTAAATCAAATCAAACAATTGGAGTTAGATGTAAAAAGTAAGCGGCAAATATATATTAGATTTTTTGTCACATCTATTCTAGGAGCTGCAGCATTAGCATTTGTTACATCAGGTTCATTGATCTCTGCCAATATGTCACCGGTTGGGGTTAATCCTCTACATATCAGCGCGGTAGTTGCTGCGCATCTTTTACTAGTCCTACTTCTGATTCAACTTCTTCCTAAAGTGTTTAACAAAAAAGCTAAGCAAGGTAGGCTGGATATATGAGCGCAGTGATTATGGATGGCAAGATGTTAGCTGCCCGATTAAAAGCTGATATCACTGAACAGGTGCGCAATTTAAGTAAAAAACCTGGACTTGGCACGATTCTGGTTGGTGAAGACCCAGGATCAAAAGCTTATGTGGAAGGTAAGCACAAAGATTGCGCTGAAGTTGGAATTAATTCAATAAAAATAAATCTTCCAGCAACTGCTAAAACTGCCGATGTTTTAAAAGCGGTTAGTGATCTAAATCAAAATCCGGAGTGTTCTGGATTTATTGTGCAACTACCACTACCAGATGGGGTTAATACCGAAGAGGTATTACTAGCAATAGATCCAAAAAAAGACGCTGATGGTCTGCATCCAATAAATCTTGGAATGTTAGTTTTAGGCAAAAATACCGTTGTTCCTTGTACACCAAAAGCAATTTTAGATCTACTTACTGAATACAAAATTAAGTTATCGGGTATGAAAGTTTTGATTATCGGACGTGGCACAACTGTTGGTCGCCCGCTTTCAATACTTCTTTCACAAAAACCAATAAATGCCACAGTAACTCTTGCTCACTCTGCCACCACAAATCTATTAGAGTTGTTAAAAGAGGCAGATGTGGTGATTGCTGCCCTTGGATCCGTACATTTCATAAAGCCAGCAATGGTCAAAAAAGGTGCGACCTTAGTAGATGTGGGTATTACTCGAACATCACAAGGACTCTTGGGTGATATTGATCCAGCAGTTTCACAGATCTGCTCCTTCCTAGCGCCAGTGCCAGGTGGGGTTGGACCGATGACTAGGGCAATCTTGTTGAGCAATGTTGTTGAGTTAGCAAAACAATGAAGAAAAGTTTTTCGCTAGATCAGATCAGAAATTTCTCCCTAATTTTCGTAGTAATCGGAGTAATCATTGGAATAACTGGTGCGGTGCGTACAGGATCAGTAGTTCTATCACTTTCTGCTTCTGCATTTATCATAACTAGGTATTCACAGCAAAAAGTGAAGCGAAACATTGAACTAATTTTGCCGCTACTGATCTGCATCTCATTGTTTGGATTGGCGCTTTCACTGCCCAATGCCAGGTAGGAAGATACGGATTTAGTTGATTGGAGATAAATCAGTAATATTGGAGGTGGGTGGTGAAGGGATCAAATGAGTAGATCTGGAAAAGTAACAGTTGTTGGAGCCGGGTTTTATGGATCAACTACCGCATTGAGATTAGCTGAATACAATGTTTTTGAAACAGTAGTTCTGACCGACATTGTAGAAGGAAAACCAGAGGGCTTAGCTTTAGATATAAATCAATCAAGATCAATTGAAAATTTTGAAACAAAAGTAATTGGCGCAACCACCACTGCAGATGGCGGTGGTTATGAAAAGAGTGCAAATTCAGATGTGGTAGTTATTACTGCAGGCTTGCCGCGCAAACCCGGTATGAGTCGAATGGATTTGATTGGAGTCAATGCGGGGATTGTCCGTGGAGTGGCAGAAAATATTGCTAAACACTCACCAAATGCAGTGATAATCGTAGTTTCTAATCCGTTAGATGAAATGACTGCGCTGGCTCAAATTGCCACCAAGTTTTCATACAACAAGGTTATGGGACAAGCTGGAATGTTAGATACTGCAAGATTTACTAATTTTGTTGCAGATAAATGTGGAGTTGCAATCTCAGCTGTTAAAACTTTAACCCTGGGATCACACGGTGAAACTATGGTGCCGGTGCCAAGCCGGTGCACAGTTAATGGGAAACCACTTTCTGAAGTTTTATCAGCAGATGAGATTAAAGATCTAGTGGATCGAACTAGAAATGGTGGAGCAGAGATTGTGGCATTATTAAAAACTGGCTCCGCTTACTACGCACCATCTGCCGCCGCTGCTCGAATGGCAAAGGCGGTAATCACAAATTCAAATGAGGTAATGCCAGTTTGTGCTTGGGTTGATGGTGAGTATGGGATCTCTGGCGTGTATCTAGGAGTTGAGGCTCAAATCGGTAAGCAAGGGGTGTCAAAAGTAGTTGAGAGCAATTTAACTGCAGAGGAGCTGACATCATTAAAAGCAGCAGCGGAGGCGGTACGTACAAAACAAGCAGATGTTAAAAATCTATAAGGTGAAATGAGTGAGTATGAATAAAATCAAAGTTGTCGGAACTGTTGTTGAATTAGATGGTGATGAGATGACTCGAATCATCTGGCAGTTCATTAAAGACTCATTGATCCTGCCTTATTTGGATGTAAACCTCGAGTATTACGACCTGGGTATTGAATACCGCGACAAAACTGATGATCAAGTAACTATTGATTCTGCTCATGCAATTCAAAAGCATGGTGTGGGAGTTAAGTGCGCAACTATCACTCCAGATGAGGCTCGAGTAAAAGAGTTTAATTTAAAGAAGATGTGGAAGTCACCAAACGGAACTGTTCGCAATATCTTAGGTGGAGTTATTTTCCGTGAGCCAATTATTATAAAAAATGTTCCACGTTTGATTCCGCACTGGACCAAGCCAATTGTGATTGGTCGTCATGCATTTGGTGATCAATACCGGGCCACAGATTTTAGAGTGCCAGGTGCTGGAAAGTTAACCGTTACCTTCACCCCGGAGGATGGCTCAAAGCCGATGGAGTTTAATGTCTTTGATTTTCCATCATCGGGGGTGGCAATGGCGATGTATAACCTTGATGATTCAATTCGAGATTTTGCCAGAGCCTCATTTAATTACGGCCTTATAAGAAAGTATCCAGTCTTTCTCTCCACAAAAAATACAATTCTTAAGGCTTACGATGGTCGCTTTAAAGATATTTTTGCTGAGGTTTTTGAAAAAGAGTTTAAGGCAGAGTTTGCTAAAAATAACTTAGAGTATGACCATCGTTTAATTGATGACATGGTCGCCACCTCACTTCGTTGGGAGGGCGGATATATCTGGGCTTGTAAGAATTATGATGGTGATGTTCAATCTGACACCGTTGCTCAAGGTTATGGCTCACTTGGATTGATGACCTCAGTGTTGCTATCACCCGACGGTAAGACGGTCGAGGCAGAGGCAGCACATGGCACGGTTACTCGCCATTACCGTGATCACCAAGCTGGTAAACCAACCTCGACCAATCCAATCGCCTCCATCTTTGCATGGACACAAGGTTTATCTCATCGCGCAAAATTAGATAACACGCCAAAGGTTGAGCAATTTGCAAAAACTTTAGAGAAAGTATGTATTCAAACAGTTGAAAGTGGCAAAATGACTAAAGATCTTGCGCTATTAATAAGCAAGGATGCCCCGTGGCTTAATACCCAAGAATTTTTGGCTGCAATTGATGATAATTTAAAGAAGGCTATGGCGTAGAGCCTTAAATAAAAAACCCCACCTAAATTAAGTGGGGTTTTTTAATTTGTACTTAATTTAAGCGTTTGCCTGTCCCAGCATCAAATAAGTGAACCACATCAGGATTTACACCTACAGTAACTGTTTGACCTGGCTTTGGCGGACTCTTTGGATCCCAGCGAATAATTACCTGACCAAGCTCTTCACTGGTATTAGCAAACTTAAGTGATTTATCAACCGGCTTGCCATAAACAAATGCATCGGCGCCTAACTCTTCAACCACCTCAACTGCAACCTCAAAACCGGTAGCAGCAGGGGTGAAGCCCTCTGGCCTAATACCAACTGTGACAGATGAGCTTGCAGATGATGGGACAGCAACGCCAAGATTTCCTAGCATCGCTTTGCCACCAGATACTGGCGCAGTCAATAGATTCATTGCAGGTGAGCCAATAAATCCAGCCACAAAAGCATTTTGTGGTTTTTCATAAAGATTTCTTGGAGTATCAACCTGTTGTAGTAAGCCATCCTTTAATACTGCAACTCGATCACCCATTGTCATCGCTTCCACTTGATCGTGGGTGACATAAACAGTGGTGATACCAAGTCTGCGTTGTAGGGCAGCAATTTGTGTTCTAGTTGCTACTCGAAGCTTTGCATCCAGGTTTGATAATGGTTCATCCATCAAGAAAACCTGTGGCTCTCGCACAATCGCTCTGCCCATTGCAACTCGCTGGCGTTGACCACCTGATAATGCTTTTGGTTTGCGATCTAAGTAATCCTCTAAATCTAATAACTTTGCTGCATCTTTTACTCGACGCTCACGCTCTTCCTTGGCTACGCCAGCAATCTTTAATGCAAATCCCATATTTTCAGCAACTGACATATGTGGGTAGAGGGCGTAGGACTGAAAGACCATTGCAATATCACGATCCTTTGGTGCCACATTTGTTACATCTTTATCACCAATACGAATTGATCCAGTATCTATTTCCTCTAGACCAGCCAACATGCGTAGTGAGGTTGACTTACCGCAACCAGATGGTCCAACTAATACTAGAAACTCACCATCATTTACAGTCAGATCTAGTTTGTCTACCGCAGGTTTAGTTGTGCCGGGATAGATTCGTGATGCTTGTGAGAATACAACTGATGCCATGATTAATAACTCCTTCTTCCGGGCAGGTACGCGCCCGACGATCCGTTGGATGAAGGTCTCACGGTTGTGAGAGTTGGCAAAGGCTACGACAGAATGGGTAAAAAAGGGAAGGGCGAGGTGCAAATTACGCCTGCCGGCCAAGATCCCAGCGCAACTAGATATCATTAGAGATATGGCTGATGGTGCTTTAATAAGTATCGCAATCGTTTTGGGCCTAATTGCCTTGGGTGGAATCTTTGTTGCCGCCGAGATTGCTCTGATATCTCTGCGAGAGTCCCAGGTAAAGCAGCTTGCCAGTAAAGGCAAGCGTGGGGTGCGGGTAGCAAAATTAACCTCAAACCCAAATCGCTTCCTTGCTGCAGTCCAGGTTGGCATAACGCTCTGCGGTTTTCTATCAGCCGCCTTTGGTGCTGAACAATTAGGTACCTATGTCATACCTGCTTTAAAGCGGGCTGGTTTTTCAGAGCAGGCGAGTGAGATTCTATCAATTGTTGGCATCACCTTGGTAATTGTTTATATCTCCTTAGTTTTTGGTGAATTAGTTCCAAAGCGACTGGCATTATTTAAAACTGAAAAAATTGCACTCGCTACCGCTGGGATTATTGATCGGGTTGCTATTGTTTTTAAACCAGTAATTTGGTTACTTTCCCATTCAACAGATTTAATTGTAAGAATATTTGGAATTACTGCGCAAACTCAGCGAAGTAAAATCTCAGATGTGGAGTTAATGGAGCTAGTTAGCGGTCATACTGACTTGAGCACTGAAGAGCGGGAGATTGTGGAGGAGGTATTTAACACCTCTGATCGACTTATTCATGAGGTAATGGTTCCAAGAACTGAGGTTGATTTTCTTGACGCTTCATTAACTATCTCAGAGGCCAGAAAAGCGGCAGCGCAGTTCGCACACTCACGTTATCCAGTTGTGCGCGGCAGTAGTGATGAGATCATTGGCTTTTTGCATGTTCGCGATTTACTAAACCCAAAGTTGGATGATGCTCAAATTACAATTATGGAGATTATTCGAAATGTAATCTTTCTGCCTGGCACCAAAGGGGTATTACCTGCCTTAACTGAGATGCGCAGTAAACGACAACATATTGCAATTGTGCTTGATGAGTATGGCGGAACCGATGGCATCATCACCTTAGAGAATCTAGTTGAGTGCTTAATTGGTGAGATTCATGATGAGTACGACGGCCATGAGAGTGAGCCAAAACCAGAACAACGCACAGGAGATATTGAGATTGATGGCTTAACCTCTTTGGAAGATCTAGTGGACTTAACTGGCATCACTCTGCCGGAGGGTCCATATGAAACAGTGAGCGGATTTGTGATGAGTCATTTAGGACGGATTGCCCAAGTTGGTGATTTGGTTCGAATTAATGGCGCACGCTTTACAATTACCAGCATGATCGGCAAGCGGGTAGGTCAGATATTACTTTCTAAAGAAGAGCGTAAATAATGAGTAAAAAAAGAGTCTTATCTGGGATCCAACCAACTCATGATTCATTCCACCTAGGAAATTATTTAGGTGCACTTAAGCAATGGGTTGAGTTCCAAAAGGATAGTGATGCCTTTTATTGCGTGGTGGATCTGCATGCGCTGACAGTTGAAACTGATCCAAAGTTATTAGAAAAGCGCACCCTGTTATCGGTTGCGCAGTTGCTAGCAATCGGGCTAGATCCAAAGCAGTGCACATTATTTGTTCAGTCGCATGTACCAGCACACAACCAACTGGCATGGGTGTTGGAGTGCATTACTGGCTTCGGTGAAGCTGGGCGGATGACGCAATTTAAAGATAAGTCGCAAAAAGGTGGCACAGATAGAACCAATGTTGGTCTGTTTACCTATCCAATCTTGCAAGCCGCAGATATCTTGCTATACCAAGCAGATTTTGTGCCAGTGGGCGAGGATCAACGGCAGCACATTGAATTAACTAGGGATTTAGGACAGCGATTTAATAATAAATACCAAGAAGTATTCACGATTCCAGCACCACAGATCATTAAATCGTTAGCAAAAATAAATGATTTGCAAGATCCAAATGCCAAGATGAGTAAATCTGCATCATCAATGGCAGGAGTAATTGAGTTGCTAGATTCATCTGAATCGATAATTAAAAAGTTTAAATCAAGTGTTACCGATGCTGGTAAAGAGATTAAGTATGATGAAAAGGCAAAACCAGGTATTTCCAACCTGCTTACAATCCATTCAGCTTTGTCAGGCAAAACGATTAGTGTAATTGAAGATGAGTTTGCCGGTAAAGGGTACGGTGATTTCAAACTTCAAGTTGCTGAAATTGCAGTTGAGGTAATTAATCCCATTCGAAAGCGGACGGAAGAGTTGATGGCTGATAAAGCTGCGTTGTTACAACTTCTAAAAAATGGCGCAGAAAAAGCTAACCAGGTAGCGAGTAAGACATTATCTGATGTTTACACCGCCTTAGGTCTGATCAAAAATGGCTAAGCGCTTTGCTTATCTGATATTCACAGTTTTATTAACTTCAACCCTACTATTACCTAATACCAATGCTGCAACACCAAAAAAGATTGCAATTGCTTATGATGTAGGTGGCAAGGGTGATAACGGCACTAATGATTTAGCAGCGGCAGGGCTGGAAAGAGCGATTAAAAAACATAAGCTATCTCGCTTAGATATTAGAGAGCAGATCACCGATGGCACATTAGGTGATCGAATCACTAGGGTGAGATTTTTGGCACGAAATAAATATCAGTTAATTATCTGTGTTGGGTCAGGGTATGCCGATACCGTCAGGCGGATTTCAAATGAGTTTCCAAATACCCAATTTGCAATTATTGATGATGAATCAGTTGCCATGACCAATGTTTCAAACCTTTCATTTGCCATGAATGAAGGAGTTTATTTAGCTGGTGCTGCCTTAGCTGTGGCAAGTAAGAGTGGAAAAATAGTATTTATTGGTGATAAATCTGATCCGTTTTCCCAAACTTACTCAGAGATATTTACTAGGGGCGCCAAGGCAGGAAACTCTAAAGTAAGTGTGCGTAGTAAGTTGATAGATGCGCAGGCTACTAGTGAGGTCAGAACCTTGGTTAGTGATGATGTTGACCAGATTTTTTCTAACTGGTCTAAATCAGATGAGGTAATTTCAACTGGTGCCTCATTTAACAGTGGCAGCAAGCGGGTATTAATCTCTGGAATCTTGCCAGATCAATACTTCTTAAACTTTTCTGCAGGAAAAAAGAATCAGTATCTAACGGTGAAAAAAAGATTTGATCTCGCTGTTGAGCAGATAATTGCCACTGAATTAGCTGATAAAAACTTGCTCGATATATTGGACTCTCAAAAAGGTATATACGGCCATCGCTACAACCTTAAAGATGGAGGATTGAGTGTAAAATTGGTGAGCGGGGCAGCATTTGGGGCAAAAATCAGCACGATCTCTAACGAGTTGAAAGCCGGGCGAATTAAAAACCTTTTTTGACAACAAAAGCTGGCTCAAACTTTAAACTCTCTAGTTAGGGTTGAAAGTAATTCTAAAGAAATCGTAATCAACGCCATCCCAGCAACTGTCGGTGAGCCACTGCCATCACCGATAAGGTCAGCCTACAACTCACCCATATTTGTTGGGTCCTAGTCCTTGGGAGGGATTTTGAAAAAATCATATAAATTAGTTGTGGCTATCGCAGCCGCATCATTAATGACCACAATGGCTGTCACACCGGCAGCAAATGCTGCAACAAAGCAGAAAGTTTGCGTTGCACTTGATACTGGTGGAATCAATGATAAGTCATTTAACCAATTATCTTATTTGGGAGCTACCACATCAGTTAAAAAGGGTTATGCATCCTCTGCTGAGTACTTGCCTGCAGCATCCCCAGCTGATTACGGCCCAAATTTAAAGAAGTTTGTTGATAAGAAATGTACATACATCATTGGTGTTGGCTTTGCATTAGGTGATGCCATTATCGCATCCGCAGAAGCAAACCCAACAGTGAAGTATGCAATCGTGGATGATGCTGGTCTTAAGAATTTCACAACACCAATAGCTAACCTTAAGGGCCTTACATTCAAGACAAATGAAAACTCCTTTCTTGCTGGATATCTAGCAGCTGGCTATTCAAAGACTGGCGTTGTTGCTACCTACGGCGGTATGCCATTCCCAACAGTAACTATCTTCATGGATGGTTTTGCTAAGGGAGTTGAGTATTACAATGATGTTAAAGGAAAGTCAGTAAAGGTTCTTGGTTGGGATCCTGCCAAGCCAAGTGCTGGCACAATGGTTGGAGATTTCTCAAGCACCAACAAAGCACTTTCAATCTCACAAAACTTTGAGTTACAGGGTGCGGATGTAATCTTCCCTGTTGCTGGAAGCCTTGGAGTAACAACAGCTGAAAACAGTGTGAAGTCCAAGAAATCCGTAACTATCGGTGTTGACGCTGACTTCAATTTAACTGCACCAAAAGTTAAGAGCGCAATTTTAATCTCAGTGCTAAAGGGATTAAATGAGGCCGTTCAAGCATCTGTCAAAGAAGCTTACGATGGCAAATACTCTAACAAGCAGTATGTTGGAACATTAAAGAACAAAGGCGTCGGATTATCACCTTTGTACGCACCATTTACTAAGTCGATCCCTAAGTCTCTACAAACAGAGCTTAAGGATCTACAAGCTAACGTAGCAAGCGGATATATTCCTGTTAGCTAATTGATCGACTATTTGTTGACCAATTAGTAAGATTACTGGGTGAGTTAAGAAATTAACTCACCCAGTTTTATTTTAGGTGAGGAAACAATGTCTTTGGAATTGAAGGGAATAACCAAGAAATTTGGTTCCTTAATTGCCAATGATTCAATAAATCTAAAGGTTGCAAAGGGTGAAATCCATGCAATTTTAGGCGAAAATGGTGCCGGCAAATCAACCTTAATGAATGTTGTTTATGGCTTAACCCAAGCAGATAGTGGAAGCATTTGGGTAGATGGCAGTGAGGTAAAAATTTCTGAACCCTCAGATGCATTAAATGTTGGAATAGGTATGGTCCATCAACATTTTATGTTGGTTCCAGTGTTTACTGTCGCAGAGAATATTGTTTTAGGCCATGAAGTGTCTAAACGAGGAATATTGTCACTAGCAGAAGCTAGAATGAGAATTGAACAGATTGCGGCAGAGTTTAAATTTGAAGTTGATCCAGATGAATTGATTGAAAATCTCCCAGTTGGTGTGCAACAAAGAGTCGAAATCATAAGAGCGTTAATGTATGACGCAAAAGTCTTAATTCTAGATGAGCCCACAGCTGTATTAACGCCCCAAGAAACCGATGAGTTGCTCAACATAATGAGAACACTAAAATCTAAAGGTACTTCGATCATTTTTATTACACACAAATTGCGTGAGGTAAAGGAAGTAGCAGATCAAATTACAATTATCCGACTTGGTAAAGTTGTAGGTACAGCTAAGCCAAACGCGAGTCAAGAAGAGCTTGCAAATTTAATGGTTGGTCGCCCAGTGGATTTAACACCTAATGTAATCAAATCAAAAACGGGGGAAACCACCCTAAAAATTGCAAATTTGAGTGTTCTTAACCCAACAGGGCGAACTATTGTAAAGAATATTTCATTGGAGGTTAAGGCGGGAGAGATTTTGGCTATTGCTGGAGTGCAGGGCAATGGTCAGAGTGAGTTGGTAAGAGCAATAATGAATTTGGAAGAGAACGTGACTGGTTCAATAAAAATTCTTGGTGAAGAGTTAGTTGGTAAGTCGGTGCACCAAACTATCCATTCAGGGGTGGCTTATATTCCAGAATCAAGAGAGTTAGATGGCCTGGTAGGAACATTTTCGATAGCTGAGAATTTAGTTTTAGATACCCACGGTTTGGCCCCTTTTTCAAAGGTTGGACAACTATCTGCGAATAGAATCAGTGATAATGCGACAAAACTAAAAGATGAATTTGATATCAGAGCTCAAAGTATTTATGACACAGCAAATTCTTTGTCGGGCGGAAATAAACAAAAAGTTGTTTTGGCACGAGAACTTTCACGACAGGTAAAAGTAGTTGTGGCATGCCAGCCTACGCGAGGTCTAGATGTTGGATCGATTGAGTTTGTTCACGAAAGACTTCTAGCTGAGCGTAATTCTGGACGCGCTGTTTTACTAATAAGTACAGAATTAGATGAAGTAGCCGCCCTGGCTGATCGAATTGCGGTTATTTATCGTGGAGAAATCCTAGGGATTGTGAATTCAGATGTGTCACGAGAAAAATTGGGTTTAATGATGGCGGGTGTAAAATAAAATGAGATTTACTCAATATGTGAAGAAGAATGTTTTACTACCATTTTTTGCGTTTATTTTTGCTTTTTTCATTGGTGGTCTAGTGATAGTTTTTTCGGACACTGAAGTAATGAGTAATTTAAATTCTCCAAGAAAATTTATAATCTCAGCATTATCTAAAATTGGAAACTCTTATTTGGCGGTTTTCCAAGGATCTATTTTCGATATTAACTTGGCAAGAGGAGAATCTTTTTTTAAAGGATTTTATCCACTTTCAGAAACTGTAGTCACAGCAACACCATTGATTTTGACTGGCTTAGCTGTTACGTTAGCGTTTAGATCTGGGCTATTTAATATTGGTGCCCAAGGACAGTTTATTTTTGGAGCAATCGGTGCATCATATGTTGGATTTCATTTCGATTTGCCGCCAGTAATTCATCCCATAGCTGCAATATCTGCTGGAGTTCTTTTAGCTGGAATATATGGTGGCATCGTGGGTCTACTTAAAGCAAAAACTGGCGCACATGAAGTGATCGTCACTATCATGTTGAATTATATTGCTGGGTTTTTTATTTTATGGATTCTAAAAACAAGTGCTTTTCTGAGGCCTGGTCGAATTGACCCACTAGCGCCAGAGGTAAATCCTAATTCAAGGCTTTCTAAATTTTTGGGTGAGGATTTACGAATCCATGTTGGCATATTTGTTGCGCTGGCTGCTGCATTTTTTGTTTGGTGGCTGTTAAAGAAGAGCACGCTTGGATTTAAGTTTCGTGCAGTTGGGGCAAATGCAAATGCAGCAAAATCGGCAGGCATATCTATAGCGTTTGTTACTACCTCAACTATGGTTTTATGTGGTGCACTTGCTGGATTAGGTGGTGCGGTTCATGTGCTTGGCACTGAGTATGCACTAACCAATAACATAGGTGGATCACTTGGTTTTGATGCAATCACAGTGGCACTACTCGGTGGTGCGGCTCCTTTAGGTACGGTAATAGCGGCATTTCTTTTTGCAGCACTTCGCACGGGTGGAATCACCTTGCAATCGAACACTGGAACTCCAGCTGAGATTATTCAAGTGATCCAGGCTTTAATAGTTTTATTCATTGCAGCTCCAGCCCTGATTAAAGGGATTTTCCGGTTAAAGCAATCAACAGCCGATAAAACTCTTACCGCAAAGGGTTGGAACGGATAATGACGAATTTAACTGCACAAGCGCGCCGCCAAGTTCGGGGCTTAATAACTATGGGAGTAATAACACTTTTTTCATTTTATACTTTTTATTTCAACTCAGATAAAACAGAACCTATAACTTTTGGCTTTATTGTTGGCAATGAATGGGCATTGCTAAAAGAATGGGTAGTAGCTTCAAAAACTGGTGCCGGAATTTTTATAATCTGCTCGACTTTTGGCTTACTAATTGGGTATCTAGAGTTTAAGGCAAAGCGCACATTAACTTTTTCTAGTTTAATATTTGGTTTTGGCTTTGTAATGTCATTTTTATGTTGGGCTGCTAGTGGAAAATTTATTCCTTTCACCGGTTTGTTGCAGGGCTCTCTAATGCTTTCGATACCACTAATTTTTGGATCTATGTCTGGCTTGCTTTGTGAAAAATCTGGGGTTATAAATATTGCTATCGAAGGACAATTATTAGCTGCAGCTTTTGTTTCTGGAATTGTGGCCAGCCTGACGCAGAGCACAATCTGGGGTCTAGTTGCTGCACCATTTGCCGGTGCGCTTATTTCACTTTTATTAGCAATTTTTGCAATTAAATATGCTGTTGACCAAGTTATTATTGGATTCGTTATAAATGTGTTAGTCATCGGTTTTACTGGATTTATTTATTCTGAGCTGCTAGTCGAATACGAAGACAAATGGAATAGTGGCCCAAGTTTTGCAAGCATTGAAATACCACTACTTTCAAAAATACCTATTATTGGACCTGTTCTGTTTAATCAGACAATAATCGTTTATTTCATGTACATAATTGTTATTGCAATTCAAATCGCCTTGTTCAAAAGTAAATGGGGACTAAGAACTCGCGCAGTTGGCGAAATGCCAGTTGCAGCTGATTCTGTGGGAATTAATGTCAATAAATTGAGATTTTTTAATGTGATGCTGGCTGGGTTCGTTGCAGGAATTGGAGGTGCATACTTCACGATTGGGTCTGTTGGCAGCTTTACAAAACAGATGACAGCGGGCGCAGGCTTCATCGCTCTCGCTGGATTGATTTTTGGAAAGTGGTCTCCGCGCGGAGCTGTAATTGCGGCGTTATTCTTTGGCTTTGCCGATAATCTGCAAGGCACCTTAACAATTATTGGCCTTGCGATTCCTTCAGAATTTATGTTGATGGTTCCCTATATAGCAACAATAATTGCAGTATCAGGCGTAGTTGGGCGAGTCAGAGCGCCAGCGGCTGATGGAATTCCATATTCGCGCGGTAATAAATAGTTAATTTTCGTAGGAGAATTACCCTATGGAAATTAACTGGGAAAAACTCCATCTATCAGCAAAAGAGGTTATGGAAAAAGCCTATGCTCCGTATTCAAATTTTAAAGTTGGTGCAGCAGGTTTAGTTTCAGACGGTCGAGTTGTTGTTGGTTGTAATAGTGAAAATGCAAGTTATGGCGTTGGTCTTTGTGCTGAGTGTGGTCTGGTTTCATCTTTAACTGCAACTGGTGGTGGGCGCTTGATTGCAGTTGTTTGTGTTGATGGCAATGGAGAGTACCTATCTCCTTGTGGCCGATGTCGGCAACTACTTTTTGAACATGGCGGAAATGAAATGTTATTCATGACTCCAGAGGGTCCAAAACCGATGTCGTACTTACTTCCATGGGGGTTTGGTCCAGAGGATCTTAAATGAGTGAAAGATTTGCTGCAGTTGAGATTATCTCAGCAAAGCGAGACAAACTTGAGTTAAGTAATGAGCAAATCGAGTGGACAGTCGATGCCTACACTCGAGGTGCAGTAGCTGATGAACAAATGTCTTCTTTATTAATGGCGATATTGCTAAACGGAATGAATGATCGCGAAATTTCTAAATGGACCGATGCCATGATTGCCAGTGGTGAAAAAATGAATTGGTCGATGCTTGACCGACCAACAGTTGATAAACACTCAACTGGTGGAGTTGGCGATAAAATCACACTACCACTTGCACCTTTGGTTGCTGCCTGTGGTGCTGCGGTGCCGCAATTATCAGGTAGAGGATTAGGACATACTGGGGGCACTTTAGACAAGTTGGAATCGATTAAAGGTTGGAAAGCAAATCTCTCCAATATAGAAATGTTAAAAGTAATACAAGAATGTGGCGCAGTTATATGTGCTGCTGGCGCAGGACTGGCACCAGCTGATAAAAAACTTTACGCCCTGCGTGATGTAACTGGAACTGTGGAAGCAATTCCATTGATTGCTTCATCAATTATGAGTAAGAAAATTGCTGAGGGAACAAGTGCATTAGTGCTTGATGTAAAAACTGGTTCTGGGGCGTTTATGAGTGACCCGAAGAATTCAGCCCTACTCGCAAGAACAATGGTTAATTTGGGTAATGCAGCAGGTGTTAAAACTCGGGCACTTGTTACCGCCATGGATGTCCCCCTTGGTTTGACGGTAGGAAACGCATTAGAAATAAGAGAAACCCTCGAAGTTTTATCAGGTGGTGGGCCCAGTGATGTTGTGGAGCTAACACTTTTACTTGCAAATGAGATGCTTGACGCAGTTGGAATTAAGCCAAAGGTTTCACCAGCAGATGCACTTAAAAATGGAATGGCAATGGATGTTTGGCGCAAGATGATTTCTGCTCAAGGTGGGGACAACGATGCTGCCCTTGCAGTGGCAAGAGAGAAGACTGAAATTAAAGCCACTGCATCTGGAAAGTTATTGAGTATGGATGCCAAAAAGATTGGCGTTGCAGCATGGCGATTAGGTGCAGGTAGGCAAAAACAAGGTGAGGCCGTGCAGGCTGGAGCTGGAATTGAAATTCATGCAAAGCCAGGTGATTTGGTAGTTAAGGACCAAACTATTCTTACATTGCATACTGATGAATCTAATCGATTTGATCGAGCTGTCGAAGTACTTACCGGTAGTTTTTCTATCGGTGGTAAAGATGAAGTGGTTCAGCGATTACCATTAGTAATTGAAAGAATTGAGGGGTAAGTGTCTTTAACCAACACACCAACAGTTGATCAAATTAAACGGGTGCCTAAAGCGCTACTTCATGATCATTTAGATGGTGGATTGCGTCCAGAAACAATTATTGAAATTGCAAACAAAATTGGCTATAAAAAATTACCAACCGATGATCCTAAAAAGCTAGCAGATTGGTTTGAAGAGTCCTGTAATTCCCACTCTCTAGTTCGCTATCTTGAGACCTTCGCTCACACTATTGCAGTAATGCAAAGTAAGGATGCGATAATCCAAGTTGCGCGAGAGTGCGCAATAGATTTGGCAAGAGATGGTGTGGTTTATGCAGAGGTACGAGGAGCACCTGAGTTATTTACAGAGCAAGGATTGAGCTTAGATCAGGTAATAGATGCAACTAATGAGGGATATAAGCAAGGAGTGGCTGAGGCTGCGAAAGAGGGTAACAAAATAAGAGTCGAGTCATTACTTTGTGGCATGCGCCAAAACAATAGATCACAAGAGGTTGCACAGGCTGCCGTTAAATACCGCAATAAAGGAGTGGTTGGTTTTGATATTGCAGGTCCTGAGGATGGGTATCCACCAACTAATCAATTAGAGACTTTTTCATATTTGCGTAAAGAAAATGCTCACTTCACTATCCATGCGGGTGAGGCTTATGGATTACCTTCAATCTGGGAGGCAATTCAAATTTGTGGAGCAGAGCGATTAGGGCATGGTGTTCGCATTATTGATGATATTGATTTCTCCAGTGACACACCAAAATTAGGCCCACTCGCTTCATATGTAAGAGATCGAAGGATTCCACTTGAGCTTTGCCCCACCTCAAATCTGCAAACTGGCGCAGCTAAGACTTACGCTGAACATCCAATAGGTAAGTTAGCAAAACTACGTTTTCGAGTTACCTTAAATACTGATAATCGCCTAATGAGTAATACCTCCATGACTCATGAGATGAGTCAATGTGTTAATTCATTTGAATGGAAATTTGCTGATTTACAAAGAGTGACAGTTAATGCACTAAAAAGTGCCTTTATTCCATTTGAAGAGCGGTTAGAAATAATTGAAAAGGTTGTTAAGCCAGCCTACACAAAAATATCTGCCGAATAATATTTAAATTCCAATTGGATGCCAGATAGTTTTGTGCTCCATAAAGCTTAAAATTCTCTCTGGGTTATTTGCAGTAGCAAAGCGGTGAATTCGCTTTAAGTTATCAGCCCCGACAAGTTTTAATTCCTCCTCTTGCTTCTTGCTTAAACCAGCAACATCGACACCATCAATCTCCATATGAGAGCCGACCCAAGGGGCTAGCTCTGAAGATTTGCCAGTCAAGATGTTTACTACACCAGCAGGAAGATCACTGGTTGCTAGCACTTCACCTAGAGTTATTGCAGAAAGTGGATAACTCTCACTTGCAATTACCACAGCGCTGTTACCAGCAGCTATTACTGGTGCCAAAGTCCTGACAACTCCAATTAAGGATGGCTTACTTTCGGCGAAGACTGCTACAACACCTAACGCTTCGGGTGTAGTGAAGTTATAAAACGGACCAGAGACTTGATTTTGTGATCCAGAGATTGAAAATAATTTATCACACCAGCCTGAATACCAAACCCAAGTATCTATCGCCTCATCAACTTGCAGCTTGGCAACTTTGTTACTTACTCCCTCTAATAAACAAATCTCATCCGCAAATTGTTCACTTCGGCCCTGCATAATTTCAGCAATTCGGTAGAGGATTTGACCACGATTGAAAGCAGTTGCATTCGCCCAGCCACTTACTGCAGATTTAGCTGCAACAACAGCATCTCTAAGATCTTTTCTAGATGCTTGGGCTGGGTTTGCAATAAATTTCTTATTTGCACCCTTTATCTCGTACACCCGCCCAGACTCACTTCTTGGAAAGGCGCCACCAATAAACAACTTATAGGTTTTATTTACATCGATGCGACTCATTTACTTGCCTTCACATCAGATTTTAGATAACCGGACAAACCATGCCTGCCACCTTCACGGCCCCAACCTGACTCTTTGTAACCACCAAATGGACTAGCAGGGTCAAATTTATTAAATGTGTTGCTCCAGATAACTCCAGCTTTCAATTGTTTTGCAGCCCAAAGCACCTTTGCGCCTTTATCACTCCAAATACCAGCAGATAAGCCATACATAGTGTTGTTTGCTTTTTCAATTCCTTCAGCGGGTGTTCTAAAAGTAAGCACAGATAAAACCGGACCAAAAATTTCCTCTCGTGCAATGCGATGAGATTGTGATACACCAGTAAAAATCGTTGGTGGATACCAATATCCCTTACTAGGCAATTTACATTCAGGTGACCACCTGTTTGCTCCCTCTGCATCACCACTCTTTGAAATCTCATGGATTCGCTTCAACTGCTCCTTTGAATTAATAGCACCCAAGTCAGTGTTCTTATCCATTGGATCCCCAATTCGAATCAAACTCATTCGCGCCTTAAGCTTTTCTAAGATTTCATCAGCAACATTTTCCTGCACTAATAATCTAGAGCCAGCGCAGCACACATGGCCTTGATTAAAGAAAATTCCATTAACTATTCCCTCCACCGCCTCATCAATAGCCGCATCTTCAAAGATTAGATTTGCTGCTTTGCCACCAAGCTCCAATGTGGCACTTTTATTGGTAGCAGATATGGATCTGGCGATTGCTTTGCCAACCTCGGTTGAGCCGGTAAATGCAATTTTGTTTATATCTGGGTGATTGACCAGCGCAGCACCAGTAATACCATCGCCAGTGACAATATTTACCACACCATCTGGTAACCCTGCCTGTTGGCAAACTTGGGCGAACAACAATGCAGTTAGTGGAGTTGTCTCCGCTGGTTTCAGCACAACTGTGTTTCCCGCAGCGAGTGCTGGCGCAATCTTCCAAGCGAGCATTAAAAGTGGGAAATTCCACGGAATTATTTGACCAACTACTCCAACTGGTTTTGGCTTGTTGCCAAAGCCTGCGTACTCCAACTTATCTGCCCAACCAGCGTGATAAAAAAAGTGCGCAGCTGCGAGTGGGATATCAGTATCTCTAGATTCTCTAATTGGCTTTCCATTATCTAGGGTCTCAACAACTGCAAACTCTCTGGCTCGCTCTTGCAAGATGCGCGCAATTCGATAAAGATATTTACCACGCTCTTTTGCTGGCGTTTTAGACCAAACTTTTGTAAATGCCGACCTTGCACTTTTCACAGCCAGGTCAATATCTAATTTATCTGCGTATCCAATCTTGGATAGCACCTCTTCGGTTGCAGGATTTATTGTTTCAAAACTTTTTCCCTTTCGAGGATCAACAAACTTACCTCCGATAAATAGGCCATAAGAATCGCTGATATTTGCGATGGCCTTAGATTCAGGTGCGCTGGCATACTCAAAATTACTCATAGCGCTCCTAATCAACAGTTACGTAGTTGGCACCAGCGTAGTACCCCGTACGCAACTTCATCCGCTGCATAAGTAAATCATTTAACAATGCACTCGCACCAATTCGAAAAAGTGATGGTTTAAGCCACTCAGATCCTGCAGTTTCATTTACGAGGACAAGCTGCTTGATTGCATCCTTTGTGGTTCGAATTCCACCCGCTGGTTTCACACCAATTCTGGTGCCAGTTAAGGCAAAGTAATCTCGCACCGCCTCTAACATCACCAGCACAACAGGAGCGGTAGCGGCAGGTGCAACCTTTCCAGTGCTAGTTTTGATGAAATCAGCTCCAGCCAACATCGCAAGGTAGGAGGCCTTTCTTACATTGTCATAAGTAACTAATTCACCAGTTTCTAAAATCACTTTTAATTGTGCCTTATTTCCACAAATTTGCTTAATAGTTTTAATCTCTTCAAAAACCTCACCTAATTTTCCTGAAAGAAATGCGCCTCTATCAATTACCATATCAATCTCATTTGCACCTGCAGCTAATGCATCTTGAGTATCAATCTTTTTTACCGCAATAGATGCTCTGCCTGATGGAAATGCAGTAGCAACAGCAGCTACTGGTATATCTCTACCGCCAATTGCATCTAATTCAGCACGAGCGATTTTTACCATATCGTTGTAAACACAAATTGCACCAACTGATGGCACTGTCAAATCAGTTGGATCTGGTCTTACCGCTTTAGCGCAGAGTGCTTTCACCTTTCCAGGAGAATCTGCTCCTTCTAAGGTTGTTAAATCAACCATGCTAATTGCAGTATCTATTGCCCAAGCTTTACTGGTGGTTTTAATACTTCTGGTGGCCAACATTCCCGCTCGTGCTTCTGCTCCGACCTGATCGACTGGTGGCAAATCTGCTAAAAACTTTTTTAATGAGCTTTCACTACCGTCAATAGTCATATGAGAACTTTAGTCAAAGCTGCCTTGATTTGCGAGATCAATACATTTGCCTCATTTTTACTCCTACACACAACCTCTAAGTAGCACTTTAATTTAGGTTCAGTGCCACTAGGTCGAATGATTACCCTAATTTGATCTTTATAACTCAACCTAATACCTATTGATGGCATGGTTTTCGAACTACTTAAATCTTCACTTTTTTCAAGTGGGTATCCAGAAAGTTCTGCGGGTGGATTATTTTTTACTTTAGTAAGTAAATTATCAATTTCTTTTAAGTCAGTAAATCGTATTGATATCTGATCAGTTAAATGAAATCCGTACTCCTCACCAATTTTATCAAGGTAATCTGTTAAGGAGACTCCCTTTTCTTTTAACTCTCCAACTAATTGAGCAATTATCACTGCAGCGCTAATTCCGTCCTTGTCATTTACAACTTTTGGATCAACACAGTAACCCAGAGCTTCTTCATATCCAAACAAAAGATCATCGATCTTTGAGATCCATTTGAAGCCTGTCAGGGTTTCTGCAAAAACTAATTTATTTTTGCTAGCAATTTTTCCGAGCAATGATGAAGAAACCAAAGAGTTTGCAATAGCTGAGTTTGGTAATTTATTTCTCTGGATTAAGTAATTGCCTAAAATAACCCCCACCTCATCACCTCTGAGCATTCGCCAACCAGTTTCGCCATCATTTATCGCGATTGCACACCGATCAGCATCAGGATCATTTGCAATGACTAGATCTGCATCCAGTTTTCTTGCATACTCTAGAGAAAGATCTATAGCGCCTGGCTCCTCTGGATTTGGGAATGGGGTAGTAGGAAAATCCGCATCTGGTTCTGCTTGCTCTTTAACAACTGTCGGAGTAGCAAACTTTGCCTCGTTAAATACCTTTAAGAAGATCTCTGCACCAACACCATGCAAAGGTGTATAGATAATTTTTAAGTTATTTGGTTTGCTAATCAGCTTTGCAACTGATTGCACATAATCATTAATTAAAGTTTCATTTACAATTTCATAGTTCTTGGATCTTTTTGGTGAAAGATCTGCATCTGTTATGTAATTTGAAATTTCTCGGTCAACCGGTGAGATTATTTGTGAACCATTATATTTAACCCCTTTTATTTGGCCGCCGAGGTAAACCTTGTAGCCATTATCGGTTGCTGGATTGTGACTAGCAGTGACCATAATGCCCACACCTACTTGCAGTTTATTAACTGCAAATGCAAGTACAGGGGTGGGCAATGCTCTTGGTAGAACATAGGTTTTAAAACCTGCACCGGCAAATATCTCAGCACTGTCTTGGGCAAAATCATTAGACCCATGACGGGCATCTCGCCCAATTACAACCGAAGATAGATTGTTGGCTTTCATAAAACTAACAATTCCGGCTGCAGTTCTACTTACTACTGCTCGATTCATACAAGAGGGGCCGATCCCAATCCTTCCGCGCAAGCCAGCAGTTCCAAATTGTAGGAATCCGTTAAATGAGCGGGCTATTTCAACTTCATTATTTTTTGCTAGCCATTTACTTAGTTGAGTTGCTGTTTTTTTATCTGGGTCATGATCGATCCACTCTTGAACTTCAATGCGCAACTTATCTGAGATCACAACTTAGGCAGGACCTTTGCCAAAAGATTTCCCATGCGATCTGCAGCAGCTTTTCCAGCAGCAATTACCTCAGCATGATTGAGTTTCTCACCAGTTACACCAGCTGCAGCATTTGTCACTAATGAGATGGCGAGTATTTGCGCACCCAGTGCATGAGCTGCAATTGCTTCTGGAACAGTTGACATACCAACTAGATCTGCGCCCATTGTGCGCATCATGCGAATCTCTGCAGGTGTTTCATAGGATGGGCCACGCCAATGTACATAAACGCCTTCAGCTAGTGAAGGATCCTCAGCCTTAACTATTTCCCGTAATTTCTTGCTATAAAGATCTGTCAGATCAACAAAGTCTGCACCAATCAAAGGTGATGCTGCGGTTAGTGAAATATGATCCTTTATTAAAACTGGCTGGCCCACTTTGTAATCTAAGTTAATCCCACCACAGGCATTTGTTAGGACAATGGTTCGACATCCTGCCTTTACTGCAGTTCTTACTGCATGCGCTACTGGCTCCATTCCCAAACCTTCGTAGAAGTGAGTTCTACCTAAGAAAACTAAAGCATTAATTTTATTTTCTAATTTATAGGAACGAACTTTGCCACCATGTCCTGCAACAGTAGGAGCTGGAAAGCCGAGTAACTCCGTTACCGCGAATTCATGTGTTGGTTTTCCAAGTGCATCGGCAGCTGAAATCCACCCTGAACCCATAACAAGTGCAACATCATGTTTGTCTTTCCCTGTTATTTTGGCGATCGCTTTGGCGGCTTTTTGCGCTGTGCCGATAGGATCTTTATAAAGCTTGCCCATGAGGCAAACTTATCCTAAATAATTACTTATGTTTTAACTCAGGCCAGCTATAACCCAGGGAGATAATCATTTTCCTTAGTAGCGGCAGTGATAAACCAATAATTCCACTTGGATCACCCTCAATTTTTGTGATGAATGCTGAACTTAGTCCATCGAGCGTGAAGCCACCTGCAACTTGTAATGGCTCACCAGAATTTACATAATCTACAATTTCCTCATCACTCATCTGCGCAAACGTCACTTTGGATGTTGATTTCTCACTTAGCTCAACTCCTTGTTTTAAATCGATTAGGCAATGGCCAGTATGAAGATATCCAGATTGACCACTTAACTGTTTGCATCTTTGAATTGCATTCTCTTTAGTTTCTGGTTTACCAAGTGATTTACCCTCAAACTCAAAGGTAGAGTCGCAACCGATAATTAATGAGTTTGCCGGCGCTAGATCTTTCACCGTATGTGCTTTAAGGATTGCTAGCGCAATAACTAATTCAGCAGGGGTCAGTGAAGCAAATTCAGCAGCCTCTTCATTAACTCCACTAACAATTACCTTGGGTGTAATTCCAACACTTTCTAGCAGCCTGAGTCTTGATGGTGAGGCGGAGGCAAGAATTAGTTCAATCATTATGCGGGTAACCTTATTACATGAAGTTACCCCTTGTTGGAGTAGTAGCTGACGAATCGAGCCAATTCAACTATCTAAATGAGGGGAGAAAACTTGGAATTAATCTTAAATTTGAAAGCCAGGCTTTAGCAGTTGAGGATTTAATCAGATTTGCAGAAGATTGTGACTTTTTACTTATAGATCCGAAGTTAATTTCTACTGCCTCAGTAAAAACCGCTGAACGGGCAGGAGTGCGGATCTATCCCTCCGCAAAAACTCTTGAGCAACTAGACCAGATAAATACTGTTCAAATTTCTGGTGAGCACTTATCAATTCTAGTTACTAGATCTGCCCATGCTCAGGTTGCTAGTTGGCCAATAACTCTTATCACCAGTAATTTAACAATCACCCCATTGCCAGGAATAAGCGATGAGTTATCGCAAGAAATTCAACTTTCGGTATTAAAGCTTGCTGGTGAGGTGGGGTTGATTGGCGGTTTTGAATTATTAGTTGATGCGACGGATTACAAGCAATTAATAAGTATCAATTGGATTACCCCTTATGCAAAATTCTGGAGCCAGATCGGTTGCGTTACCAATTTTTATGAGCAAAATTTGCGGGCAGCTTTGGACTTACCCCTTGGTAGCACAGATTTATTGGATAAATATGTGATTACTGGAAATCTTAAGACTGATCCCGCAAGTGATGATTACCGGCCATACCTACATTTAATGGCTCGAAATCCAAAGCTAAAGTTTGATCAATCAATTAAGCAAGTGGCTATCACCAGTGATGATTTGGAAAGTGCACTGACTGAAATCATTCATGCCCAGCAGTACTACAGTGGTGAGATAGAGGAGTAGTTAGACTCGCTTTTTATACTCAATCGCAGGGCAACGATTCATTACTGCAATTAATCCGGAAGCGCTTGCTCGAGAAACTGCTTGCTCGTCAATTACATCAAGTTGTAGCCAAACTCCCTTAGATTTGATGGCAATTGCTTCGTCAACTACTGCGCCTGCAAGCTCTGAGTTTACAAAAATATCTACCACATCTATTGATACTGGAATATCGGCAAGTTTTGCATAACCTTTTTGCCCATGAACACTCTCAGCTTTTGGGTGTACTGGAATGACTGTATGACCACGATCCATTAGAACTTTTGCAACACCATATGCTGCTCGTTCAGAGTTATTACTCAAACCAACTATCGCCCAAGTTTTTAAGGCTAGCAATTGATCAATCTGATCACTCATGATTTGTGCGGCCTAGCGCTCTAAATTTCCATCCCGCAGCACGCCATGCTTCGCGATCCAATGCATTTCTACCATCGATGATTATTGGAGTTTTCACTAGTGATTTAATCTGTACTGGATTTAGCTCTCGATAGATCTTCCACTCAGTAAGGTGTAGAACTAGCTCTGCATCCTTTAAAGTCTCATTTATCTCCTGTGCATAATTTAATCCAGGAAAGCGCTTTTGTGCATTAGCAATTGCTTTTGGATCATGAACTGTCACGAGCGCACCGGCTGCTTGTATTTGAGCTGATATATCCAACGCTGGTGAGTCGCGCACATCATCACTATCTGGTTTAAAAGCTGCGCCTAGCACTGCAATCTTCTTTCCAGATAGATCATTTGATAAATCTTTACGAACTAATTCAATAATTCGCTGCCTTGCACGTAAATTAATGGCGTCAATCTCCTTGAGAAACTCAACCGCCTGTTTTGCCCCCAACTCCTCAGCACGTGCCATGAAGGCGCGAATATCTTTTGGCAGGCAACCGCCACCAAAACCAATTCCTGCCTGTAAAAAACGACTACCAATTCTTGGGTCATATCCAATAGCTTTTGCTAAAACTGTTATGTCGCCACCAGATGCCTCACAGACCTCTGCCATGGCATTAATAAATGAAATCTTTGTAGCCAAAAATGAGTTGGCGGCAACTTTTACTAACTCTGCAGTTGGTAAATCTGCCCTTACCCACGGGGTATTTTCTTTCAAGTTAGCCGCATAGACCTCTTTTAAAATTCGCTCTGCCTCATCACTCATCACACCAACTACTAATCTGTTTGGTTTCAAAGTATCTTCAACTGCAAATCCTTCCCGTAAAAATTCAGGATTCCATGCCAGATCTGCTTTGGGATTTAATGCAATTAATCTATCTCGAAGTTTACTGGCGGTACCAACTGGAACGGTTGACTTACCAACCACCAGGCCGCCCGGCTTAACAATTTGGGCAATACCCTCTAGCGCTGAATTCACATAGCTTAAATCTGCTGCATTACCACCCTTTACTTGTGGGGTTCCAACACAAATAAAGTGAACATCTGCGGTAGCCAAATCGTTAATGTTTTTAGTAAAGGTCAGTCGACCAGATTTTATTTGCTCTGCCAGCAATTCTTCCAAATCTGGTTCATAAAATGGAACCTTTGCTTTACTTAGTAGATCAATCTTGCTGGCATCGGTGTCATATCCAATTACTTCAAACCCCAAGCTAGCCATACATGCGGCGTGCGTGGCTCCTAAGTAGCCGGTGCCAATTACCGAAAGTTTTAACGCCATATGTAGAGCCTACCTATAAATTACTTGTTTACCGACAGATATTATCTTCAGCGGTACGGGTTTTAAACTTATCGATAACCTCTACCTTTGCCGCCTTTGTAGATGATGGCGAGGCAGAGGGAAGAACTTCATCAACTACCGCTCTATCTTCACGCAAGCGATTCCATAGCTCTGGCGCTAGAACTGGATCCCAAAGTACTGATGCGGTCACACCATTTGCATAATAATTTAGATCTGAAAGCGGAACAGTGAGAGTTCGAATATTTGAGGTAGCAAGTGATTTCATTCCCTTTGCTAATGAAATTAACTCTGCACTTTGTAATCCCTCATCAGTTGTTACTGCATCAAGGGATGAATTTATAAAGCTAGTCATAGTAATTGGATTGAGCAAGACCCCAGCACTAGTAGCCTTTTTAAGTACCGAGGACATAAATGCTTGTTGGCGTTGCATCCTGCCAATATCTCCCATGCCATCAAACTCCCTTGTCCTTACATACTTAAGTGATTCAATTCCGTTTAACGTGTGAACCCCAGCCGCTAGTACTAGGTGGCTTTTTGGATCATCAATATCTTTTTTGGTGCAAACTTCAATTCCACCCAGTGCGTCCACCACTTGTGCGAAACCAGCAAAATTAACCTCAACATAATGATCAATTTTTAGTTGGGTCATCTCTTCAATGGTTTGGATTAAAAGTGGTGCACCACCCCAATTAAATGCTGAGTTTATTTTGGAATGTCTGGCAGGAATAACTTTTCCTGCCTTATTGGTATAAGACGGTATTAATGCAAAACTATCTCGCGGTATTGATATCAAGACCGCCTTATCTCTAGCTTTAGAAATGTGCACCAGCAGCATTGTGTCTGATCGTTTACCAGCAGCAGTTGCCACAGATCCAACTCTTAACTCTTTTAGTTCAGCCTTAGAAAGACCTTCTCGAGTATCTGATCCCACCAGTAAGTAATTTACTGCTGAAGAGATTTTTTCAGGGCGTTTTTCAATTCCAGCAAAGGCATCAATCTTGTTAATTGATGCCGTAACTGTGGTAAAAGCCAAAGAACTAATTGCTGAAATTGCCAAAGTCGCGAGCGAAATACCAGTAAATATCTTGATACTTCGAGAGGATTTCATCTTCTTATCCTAGATTATGGGCAGGGAATAACTGAGCACAAATAATGATCGGAGGGTAGGTGAATCAGATTTCACAACCATCCGTATCGTTTATCTTGCCTATTCTTAATGAAGAACGTGATTTGGAAAATTGTGTCTCAGCAATTCTTCAGCAAGATTACCTTGGAAGTATTGAAATAATTTTGGCGCTTGGGCCATCAATAGATAAAACTACGCATATCGCTAACACCATAGCTGCTGGTGACACCCGAATTAAGTTGGTTGATAATCCAACTGGACAGACCGCACGGGGATTAAATCTAGCTATTAAATCTAGCTCTTATGAAATTATCTGTCGGATTGATGGGCATTCAGAGATAGACAGAACTTATATAAAAACTGCAGTTTTGATTATGCAAGAGACGGGTGCGGTAAATGTGGGTGGATTGATGTACGCCAATAGTGAGTTTGGCTTGCAAAGAACCATCGCACAAGCAATGCGATCTAAATTAGGTGTTGGACCATCCAAATTTCACACAGGCGGTAAAGCTGGTGCTTCCGACACTGTTTATCTTGGAGTATTTAAGAAATCTGCGATTATTGCAGCCGGTGGTTTTGATGAGCGTTATATCAGGGCACAAGATTGGGAATTAAACCATCGAATGCGAAAGCAGGGCGGTTTAATTTGGTTTGATCCACGATTAATTGTTACCTACCGACCACGTAACTCATTTAGTAAATTAGCTAAACAGTATTTCCAATACGGTCGCTGGCGCAGAGTTATTGCTCGTCAGCATCCACAGACGGTTAATTATCGATACCTTGCTCCACCGATTGCAGTTGTCATAACTCTAGTATCTATATTTACCGGATTATTTATAAACCGAATTCTAATATTGCCCAGCCTTGCTTACATTTTTCTATTACTTATCGGCGGATTTCTAATCGGAAAGAAATTAGTTGATAGATTGATCATGCCATTTGTACTGGCAACTATGCATTTTTCATGGGGAGTGGGTTTTCTTACCTCGCCTAAAAAACTATTTAAAGATTAATTTTTGTGCAGTACTGAATTTAAGCCACCCCAGCTACCAGTTTTTGGCAGCACTTCAAGTGATCCAGTTTGCGAATTGCGCCGAAACAACAAGTTATTGGCGCCACTTAACTCTTTAGCCTTAACTATTTTTCCATCTGGTAGCGTTATTTTTGATCCAGCAGTGACATAAATTCCCGCCTCAACTACACAATCATTACCTAGCGAAATTCCAACCCCAGAGTTTGCCCCCAGTAAAGTTCTTTCGCCAATAGAAATAATCTCTTTGCCACCGCCACTTAAGGTGCCCATAATCGAGGCACCGCCACCAATATCACTGCCATCGCCAACTACTACTCCGGCACTAATCCTTCCCTCCACCATAGATTTACCTAAGGTGCCAGCGTTAAAATTTACAAAGCCTTCATGCATGACAGTTGTGCCAGCAGATAAGTAAGCACCTAGTCGGACCCGGTCACCATCTGCAATTCTCACGCCCGCTGGAATTACATAATCAACCATTCTTGGGAATTTATCTACACCGTAAATGGTGAGGTTTTGAAACTTGCTTTGTAATTGTGGCCTTACTTTCTCAAAGCCCTCAACTTCACAAGCCCCAGCTGATGTCCAAACCACATTTGAAAGTAAGGAGAAAATTCCGTCTAAATTAATACTATTTGGTTTAACTAACCGATGAGAGAGTAGATGCAATCTTAAGTAGACATCTGCAGCATCTTTTGGCTTATCGTTGAGATTACTCTTTACCTCAATTGCAACCCGTTTAACCTTACGGATTGGATCTTCACCAATTAAGGATTTGAAATTACTATCCATGTTATTTGTTGGTGAATTGCCTAGACCTAATTGATAGAAGGAACACTCAAGGGTTGAAGCTGAAAGGTTTTGGGTGGCAATACCAAAGCCATATGCGGTGCTTTGGCTAGCGTTCATTAGCCAACGGTATCAAAGTGCATGGAAGGCAATAGACTAATTTCATGCGCGTATCAGTATTCTGCTCATCTGCTCCCAATATTCCACAAACTTCACTGGAATTGGCATTTAATATTGGAAAAGCAATTGGCGATCAAGGTTGGGATCTAGTTTGGGGTGGTGGCAAAGCCTCAATGATGGGAGAGGTTGCAAAAGGTGCAAGATCTACCGGAGCAGCGACAATTGGTGTGATTCCAGAAGGGTTGAAGAAGGTTGAGTTTGAAGATACAGATGCTACAAATATGCATGTGGTTACAAATATGCGCACCAGAAAAGCAAAAATTGAGGATTTAGCAGAGGCATTTATTATTTTGCCTGGTGGTATCGGCACATTGGAGGAGTTTTTTGAAATTTGGGTCGGTAGATATTTAAAGTTTCACCACAAACCTATCGCAGTATGTGATCCCACTGGAGTTTATGCACCATTACAGGTTGCTATCGACCATCTTGCAGCCCAAAATTTTATGAAAGCAGGCCAAGCTGAACTGGTTAGTTGGTGCAGCGATATTCCAACAACAATTGAGGCGATCAGAATAAAATGAATAAACTTTCAAATCTCTCGCTGACAATTAAGATTAATAAGCCAATCAAAACTGTCTGGGGTGCATTGGTTGACTGGCAAGGTCAAAGTAATTGGATGCTTCAAACTAAGGTCTGGTCAGAGTTAGATCAAGATAGAACTGTTAAGAATGGCAAAGGAGTTTTGATATTTGCCTTTACTGGATTATTTCCAAAGCTATATCCAAATTTAAAATTAGGGATTTTAGACACTATGGAGATAACTAAGTGGAAACCACCAGTAATTTGCGAGGTGGTTCATATTGGCAGAGTAATTAGAGGCAATGGAAAATTTGAATTGAAACCAGTACGTGGTGGAACAGTGTTTTACTGGCAGGAGGAGATTTTGGCTCCAGCAATAGTTTTGTTGTTTATTAAGCCGATGTTGCTAATCGGAGTCTGGCTCTCACTGCGGCGATTTAGTCGACAAGTTTCGGCTTAGGTCGAAAGTATTGGCCCTGCCGAGTAATCTTTATACATGGCATCTGAGGGCAACAGTAAGACGATCGCTGAACTGATTGCCACATTGCCAGAAGAGGAACGGCTGATTTTGACATTGCACTTTGTAAACATGATCAGTACATCTGAGATTGCGGCAAAACTTGAAGTGCCCGAACGGGCGGTTATTTCAGTTATCACATCAGGCAGATCCCGCCTAATTGGCTTGATTTCTTAAGGTTATTTATAAGGATTTCCCACCCGCAGGTATATAGGGGATAATTGCCCCTCTACTAAGAATGATCTGGAATTAATAATTTTGGCAGGGGAGAGTTAAATGGCAGCGATGAAACCAAGAACTGGTGATGGTCCAATGGAGGTCACCAAAGAGGCTCGTTCCATGGTGATGCGAATTCCACTTGAGGGTGGCGGCAGATTAGTCGTTGAGTTAAATGTGGAAGAGGCAACCAATCTTGGAAATGTATTACAAGCTGCTGTTGCATTAGTAAAAAAGTAACCGACTGAACTAATTTAACTCAGGGTTATGGCTCAAAAACTCCCAGATCTATATCCAAAACTTTCTTACCTTCCAGAAGATGATTTGGAGTTCACTCGTTTTACAGCTGTGGCACTGCCAGTGCTTGCTGGTGAAAAAATACAAATCAGCAAGAGTAGGTTTTTAACGGCACTTACAAATTTCACCAAATTAGATTTAAACATAGAGTTAGGTAATTGGCCTGATTTTGCGGCAAAAGCTGGGGAAATTATTGAGGTCCCATTATCAGCAGGCTCACTAAAGCGCATATATTTAGTTGGAGTTGGTGAAGAAAATCAAAATGATGTCCGCAAAGCCGCCGCCGCTCTAGGTAGGCGGGTTAAATCAAGTAATGCTTTACTGCTTTCTGCGCTGGTAAGCGATAAGAAGCTAGTAACTACAGCGGCAGTGGCATTTACGTTATCTAATTATCAGTACTCACTAAAGAGTGATCAAAAAGATAAGAAGCCCGAGTTTGTAATTTATGGTGATTTTGAAGCCGAGATTGAGCGTGCTGATGTTTTGGCATCAGCTGTATGGCAGGCGCGAGATCTTATCCACACGCCATCAAATATTAAGAATCCAGAGTGGCTAGCAAAACAAGCAACTGCCATGGTTTCTAAGGCAAAAAGTTCCAGTCTTTCGCTAAGCATTAAATCTGGTCGGGCAATAAAGGATTTTGGTGGCTTAGTAGCAGTTGGAAACTCATCTCCCAATCCAGGTCCAAGATTAATTGAACTTACCTATGCACCAAAAGGTTCATCTGCTTGGCCTCATGTTGTATTGGTTGGTAAGGGAATTACCTTTGATACTGGTGGCGTTTCATTGAAGCGCCCCTACGACACCATGGTTGGTATGAAGAGTGATATGGCAGGGGCTGCAGCTGTTTTGTGCGCAACTGTTGCACTTGCAAGAATTAAACCAAAAGTTAAGGTGACTACATTATTAATGGTCGCAGAGAACGCTTTATCTGCGACGGCCCAGCGCCCATCTGATGTAATTAAACATTATGGCGGTACCACTGTTGAGGTATTAAATACTGATGCTGAAGGCAGATTAGTTTTAGCAGATGGACTGGCTTATGCAGATTTAACACTTGATCCAGATTATTTAATAGATGTAGCAACTCTTACCGGTGCTGCAACATTAGGCCTTGGCCGCCAATATGCTGCGATGTACACCAGAAAAAACAGTTTAGCTAAGCGATTATTTGAAGTTGGCAACAACGTTGGTGAAAAAGTATGGCATATGCCATTAGTTGATGATTATGCACAAGCTTTGCAAAGTGAGGTGGCAGATTTAAATCATTTAGCAGACAAAATGGGCTTCTCAGCTGGTTCAATCACCGCTGCTTTATTTTTAGAAAAGTTTGTCGGTGAGCGCAACTGGGTCCATCTTGATATTGCTGGCACAGGTAGATCAGAGGTTGATGCGGGTGAGAACATTAAAGGTGGAACAGGTTTTGGTGTTAGGTTGTTAATTGAGTGGCTGGCAACATTTTGAAAGATTCAACTTCACTACGCACAGATATGAACGCATATGCGGAGAGTTTTGCACATGAAGATTATTTCAAGCAACAAGCAAGGGCTAATGGTCAAGAGGTAGGAGCAACTGATCCAACTGCTGCGGTGGGAAATTTTCTAAAGTTTACAGCTCAACTATTAAAAGCTAAATCTGTTGTAGAAATTGGAACCGGATCAGGAGTTGGTGGGCTTTGGCTTTTAAGTGGGATGTCTGATGATGCGGTGTTGACCACAATTGATTCTGAACGAGAACACTCAAAAATTGCTCGCACAGTATTTGAAGATGCTGATATCTCATCTACAAAGTATCGAATCATTACTGGGAAATTAATCGAGGTAATCGGAAAATTAGCTGATAACTCCTATGATTTAATTATCATTCGACCAGCTTTAGATCTATTTGATATGGTGCAAGAGTCTCATCGATTATTAAAAACTGGTGGATTACTAATTATTGACCAGGTGTTAAGCGGCGGTAAAGTGGTGGATCCAACTCAACGAGATCCTGAGAGTATTGCAAGGCGTGATGTGATTAAGGTCGTAAAAGAGGATGAACGATGGACAGCCACAGTGATTCCAATTGGCGCCGGCATATTAGTTGCCAATAAACTTCCTTAAATGAAGCCACCATCAGATACTCCATGGTGGCAGAGCAGTGCACAGACAAAGCCTGCACAATTAGTAAGGGTGAGAAGTAACTCCAATTTTTTTGTGCTCGCAATAGTAATAGCGATTATTGCCGGCGGTATTGGAGCAGTAGTTGGTCGCAACAGTTCTACCAACTTGGGTGCAAACTTAGTCCAGACAAATAATTCAGTAGAGCGGGCGCCAGATTCGATAGCAGCCCTTGCTGCTCGAGTGATTCCGGCGGTGGTTTCGATTTCAGTCAAAGGTGTAAATGGCTCAGGTACTGGATCTGGTTTCTTTTTTGATAGTGATGGATTTATTTTGACTAATAACCATGTGATTGATGCGGCTGCCAGGGGTGGGAGTATCAATGTGAAACTATCTGATGGTAAAAAATATCCAGCAAAATTGATTGGGCGAGATAGTTCATATGATTTAGCAATACTAAAAATAGAGGTGATATCAGCACCAACTTTGCAGCTAGGAAACAGTGATCAAGTGCAAGTAGGGGATGCGGTGATTGCAATTGGTTCACCACTTGGCTTATCAGGAACTGTCACTTCAGGAATTATCAGTTCTAAAAATCGAGCTGTTACTACTGGAAGTGGTAGTGGTGAGAGCTCCTTCATTAATGCACTTCAAACTGATGCGGCTATTAATCCAGGAAATTCAGGAGGTCCGCTAGTTGATGCCACAGGTGCGGTAGTTGGCGTAAATTCAGCGATTGCAACACTTGGTTTTACTAGCCAAGCAGGTTCAATCGGATTAGGTTTTGCAATTCCGATTAACCAAGCAAAGAAAACTGCGGAGCAGTTGATCGCAACAGGATCTGCCACCTATCCAATTATGGGTATTTCAGTAGATTCTAGATTTACCGGCACTGGTGCGCTAATAAGCAGTGAAGGAGCTGGCGTCACACCTGGTGGACCAGCAGATAAAGCTGGCTTAAAAGAAGGGGATGTAATCATTGAGTTTGGTGGAGTTGAGGTCGAAAACTCAGATGAATTAATTGTGATGATTCGCAGCAAAAGTGTGGGCGATAAAGTAACTATTCAATACCAACGAAATAATATTACCCGTCAAACAACCGTTACGCTTGCTGCATCAAAGGGGTAGGAAATATGTTTAACATTGGTGGCGGTGAAATCCTTGCACTTATTGTGGTGGGCATGATTTTAATTGGTCCAGACAGAATGCCAACTGTGGCAGCTGATGCGGCTAGATTATTAATTAAAATTAAAAAAATGGCACAAAAAGTGACAAATGAAATAAAGGATAACCTTGGGCCTGGCTATGAGGATTTACAGGTTCAGGACCTGCATCCAAAAGCTTTGATCAAAAAACACATCTCTGATGTAATCGATAAGTCAGATTTTGAAGCTAAGCCAAAACCAAGAATAGATCCAGATATTTTATGAGTACCACTGATTTAATCAGAGAAGCACTAGGGAATGTGATCGACCCAGAGCTTCATAAGCCACTACCTGAGCTAGGAATGGTGGAGTCGGTAGATTTTTCATCCGGGGCAGCAAAGATCGGCATTTTATTAACAATAGTTGGTTGCCCAATGAAGGATCGATTAAAAGCAGATATCACCAAGGCACTTAGTGATATCAAAGAAGTTACTTCGATTGAAGTTATTTTTGGCGTAATGAGTGAAGAACAACGAAATAATGTAAAGAAAATAATCAGGGGCGGACGTGAAAAATTTATTCCATTTGCCCAACCTGATTCCTTAACTAGAGTTTTAGGTATTGCGTCAGGTAAAGGTGGTGTAGGCAAATCATCTGTGACTGTTAATTTGGCGGTGGCAGCAGCAAAGCGTGGCCTTAAGGTAGGAATTTTAGATGCAGATGTTTATGGCCATTCAATTCCAAGACTTATGGGAATTTTAGATAAAAGACCCACTGCAATTGATCAAACCTTTATTCCAGTTGAAAATTACGGTGTAAAGGTTGTTTCAATGGAGATGTTTAAACCAGAAAGATCAGACCCAGTTGCATATCGTGGTCCGCTCCTGCACCGAGTACTTGAGCAATTATTAAGTGATGCTTATTGGGGGGACTTAGATTTACTTCTTCTTGACTTACCACCCGGCACTGGTGATATCGCAATTTCACTCGGTCAATTAATCCCTGGATCTGAAATTATTGTTGTCACCACACCACAAATCGCGGCGGCAGAGGTCGCCGAACGAGCTGGCCGCATCGCACACCAAATAAAACAGCCAGTAATTGGTGTAATTGAAAATATGTCTGACACCACTTGTGCAAAGTGTGGTGAAAAGATTTCAATATTTGGTTCAGGTGGAGGGGAAGAAACTGCTAAAAGATTGAGTGAATTAGTTGGCGCAGATGTGCCACTGCTAGCAAAAGTGCCATTTAATGCTGAGCTGCGTGAGGGCGGGGATCAGGGAAAGCCAATAGTGTTGGCAGATCAAAAAGTGATGGATATTTTTGATGGGATTCTAAATAGAATAATTATTAGACCTAAATCCTTAGTTGGAGTTAGGCTTAATGTAAATACTTAAGGCTTTTTGTTTATTTTTTGAACAATTTCCTCAATCGCATCAGCTATTTCACCATGTAAATACTCTCGAGTTGTTACCTCACCAATTGCAGTTCGTAGACTTGCCAATTCACGTGTTAAGTACTCAGTATCTGCCAAATTTTGTTCATTTCGCTCCCGATCCTCTTTGTTCTGCACACGATCTCGATCAGTTTGACGATTTTGCGCAAGCAAAATCAACGGCGCAGCGTAGGATGCTTGCAGCGAGAGAATTAATGTTAAGAATATAAATGGATAATTATCAAACTTTAAATTATCAGGCGCGAGTGAATTCCAGGTGACCCAAAATAGTACAAAAGTAGTCATATATACCAAGAATCTAGATGTTCCCAAGAATCTTGCAAATCGCTCCGACCATCGACCAAAGGTCTCTGGATCGTAAGATGGTTTTAGGGTTCTACGAGATTCACGTGGAAACTCCAGTGAATTCTTGTTAATTTTTGCTTTTGCCATGATTACTCCTCCATGGTTTCTGCTTTAACTAAATCTTTATGACGCCAGTTTTCTGGCAATAAGTGATCTAGTACGTCATCGACTGTTACTGCGCCCAGTAACCGCTCATTTGTGTCCACGATTGGCGCAGCTAAGAGGTTATAACTTGCTAGGTGTGATGCAACCTCATTTAATGCAGTCTCAGGTGCAAGTGGAGTGATATCTGAATCTAATATTCCACCCAACAAAGTTGCTGGTGGCTCGCGTAGTAAGCGTTGAAAATGCACCACACCCATTAATCTGCCAGTTGGTGTTTCAACTGGTGGCCGGCAAACAAAAACTTGAGAAGCAAGCCCAGGTGCAACTTCAGATAATCTAACTCGAGATAATGCTTCAGCAACTGTTGCATCAGCTGTTAAAACAATTGGCTCGGTCGTCATCATTCCACCAGCTGTGTAATCCTCATAATCCATTAAACGTGCAACATCTTCTGCATCCTCTGGCTCCATCAGCGCTAAAAGCTTTTGTGCTTTCTCTTTTCCAATCTCACGCAGCAAATCTGCAGCATCATCTGGATCCATCTCCTCCAAAACATCAGCGGCTCGTTCTCCTTCAAGCTCTGCAAGTAAAGCAACTCTGGAAGTTTCATCCATCTCCTCCAGAACATCCGCCAGCCGCTCATCATCCAACGCGCGAGCAATCTCTACTCTGCGCTTGGTATTTAATTCAAGAATCACGGAGGCTAAATCAGCTGGTCGTAAATTTGCCAGCGTTCCAAGTAGGTTATTAACGCCCTGATTACTTTCAGTAGTAGTAATCCCTGAAATCTCTGACCACAAGAGGGTTGAGTAATTTCCACGCTTTCTGAATCCAGTTCCACGGTGCATTATGTGAATATGCTCAATAAACCAATCCCCAGTTTTAGATAGCTCCATTGCAATATCTTCAACAGTAACTTTTTCTTCACTATCATTTAATGTAACCGTTCGATCAAGCATCTCTGAGAGCACAGTTATCTCATTGGCACGCGGTTCAAATCTACGCATATTTAATAACCCAGTGATTATTACGTGACCATTATTAATCGAGGTTACTCGAGTGATAGGAATAAAGATTCGCTTGCGTGGAGGAACTTCGATAATCAAACCAAGAATTCTTGGTGGTTGATTGTTGCTACGCAAAGTTGCGACCGCATCCCTAACCTTGCCAAGTTGATCACCATTTGGGTCAAAGACCCCAGTACCAGCTAATCGGGCTAGGAATACACGATTTAGGATTGAACCTTTACTTGTATTCATGGGATAAGGGTATCGTCTAGATACCAATTCATAATAATAATTAATTTGCAGATAGGTTTTACCTATGAAAGATCAAGACCACACCAAATTACCAACTGGGCGTGATATCCCATTTCTGTTTCTTGGCGTGATCGGAATCGGCTCCTCAGGTCCAATAATCGCTAAAAGCACCATGCCAATTCCTACCTTAATTTTCTGGCGAAACTTAGTGGGTGCATTAGTAATGCTGCCCTTCGCACTTGCTAGGGGTGAGTGGAAAACTGCTACCCAACGAAATGCAATACGTTGGTCGGTATTGGCCGGGGTTTTACTTGCCACACACTTTATTTGTTTCTTTTGGGCCATGAAGTTGACTAGTGTGGCAACTGGCACTGCACTGACTGCCACTCAACCAATATTTGCGGCATTATTTATAAAACTTACAGGTGGGCACATTCCAAACAAATCAATCGGTGGCATGGTGATTGCATTTTTCTCGGTAGTTTTGATCACCGGCGTAGATTTAAATCTTTCAGTACGCGCCTTTCAAGGAGACATGTTGGCGGTCTTTGGTGGCGCAGTAGGGGCGGCTTACATGATGATTGGGGCTAGAGTTCAAAGAGAGATCTCTACCTCAACCTTTACAACAATCTGTTTCGCCACCTGTGCGGTTTTAATTTTTCCGGTGGCTATATTAAGTAATTCGGCACTCACTGGGTTTTCCACAGCTGAGTGGATCTTGCTGGCAGGATTAATATTGGGCGCCCAATTTTTGGGGCATACATTATTTAATTTCACCTTAAAAAGAGTTTCCCCTGCAGTTGTTTCCCTAGTTGTATTTTTTGAAGTTCCCGTGAGCGCTCTCTTGGCTTATATTTGGTTAGGACAACAACCACCATCGGGCACAATTCCTGGAATCATCGGACTGCTTTTTGGCTGCACCTTATTTGTATTACGTTCTAATAAATCAAGTAGTGTAAATGAAATTAAATAGATGATTGATTTACATACCCACACCAATTGCAGTGATGGTACTGATACACCTACTGAACTTGTCAACAAAGCACTAGCGGCTGGAATTTCAATTTTGGGATTAACTGACCATGATTCAACTGCCGGCTGGCAAGAGGCGGTGGCAGCACTTCGTCCCGGCATCTCACTTGCACCTGGTGCTGAAATATCCTGCCAAACCTCTGATGGTATTAGCGTTCACATTTTAGGACTGCTGTTTGATCCAGAAAATCAAGAGCTCACTAATGTAATGGAGCAGACTAGAGAAAACAGATATGGCAGAATGGAAAAAATTATTGCCCGAATTAATGCGGCAGGAATAGATATCACAATGGCAGAGGTGTTGGCGCAATTATCAGATGGGGCAACTCTGGGTAGACCACATCTTGCTGATGCACTAATTAAAAAGGGAGTCTTTAATAATCGTGAAGAAGTTTTCGCACAGATGCTGCATAACAAATCAAAATATTACGTATCCCACCACTCGCCATCACCTGAAGCGGTAATTAAGTTGATCAAGACTGCCGGTGGAGTATCAGTGATTGCCCATCCGATGGCATCTCATCGTGGTCGAACCATCTCAATTCAAACCTTTGGTTCTCTGATATCAGCTGGCTTGGATGGGGTTGAGGTGGACCATCGAGATCACTCACCTGATGAAAAAAAGGCGTTGATTGAACTTGCGCAAGAGTTTAATTTAGTTATGACTGGCGCCAGCGATTATCACGGTAACGGCAAGCTCAATACTTTGGCTGAGTACACCACCAACCCTGAGCAATGGGAAAAACTTGAATCAAGGGCAAACGCCCGTAGGGTAGTTAAGGTTTAAGTATTAGTTGGCAAAGCCAACGCGACGGTCTGCTGATTCGCCGACTTCAACAAAACTTATCTTGCTATGAGGAACAAGAATTTCTCGACCTTTGGTGTCACTTAGCGATAAGAGTGTTGCAGACTTAATTGCTTCATTAACTTTTGCGATTACCTCAGATTGAGTACTGGCACACTCAAAATTTATCTCTTGAGTGGTATCAGAAATGCCAATCTTTACATCAGTTTTTGTTGCACTTTTTACCTTTGCTGTAGCCATTGCTTAACCTTATCTATTGGGGGATTACTTTGCGAATTTAAGATTGTGACTTAGGGAACCCAGAAATACCTCGCCAAATCAAATTCATTACTAGTTCAGTAGCGCGCTGGCGATCAATCTTTCCATCTCTATCCAACCAATGCCTGGCAGTGGTTTGGACGGTGCCAATAATGCCGACTGCAAGCATCATCGATTCTTCTTTACCCAAACCGGTATCTATCGAAATCACCGCACTCACCGCAGCTGCGCAATCATAGGTCATGCGATTTAAGCGTTCCCTGACCTGAGGCTCTAAATTCATATCACTTTCAAAAAGTAATCTAAATGCCTCACCTTCAGAGTTAATAAAGCCAAAGTAGGCTTCAACAGTTGCTGAAACTCTCGCAGAGTTTTCTCGATTTGATGCGATTGCTTTTTGAATTGCAAAAACTAATGAATCAATATGAAGATCTAATACCGCTAGATAAAGCTCTAACTTTGAGGGAAAGTGCTGGTATAAAACTGGTTTACTAACCTTAGCTCGATCTGCAATCTCATCCATCGCAGCTGAGTGGTAGCCAGCGGCTGTGAAAACCTCAAGGGCGGCAACTAGAAGTTGCGCACGTCTTTCATCGCGAGGTAACCGTGCAACTTTATCCTCCAGCATTTCTCAATTCTAATCTGTAATCAGATAAATTGTCAGGTTTTATTACTTTTATAGTTATATTGTGCGGGTGAAAACAGATAAAAGATTGTTATTAGTACACGCCCATCCAGATGATGAGACCATCAACAATGGTGTGACGATGGCTAAATATGCAGCTGAAGGAGTGCATGTCACCTTGGTTACCTGCACCAGAGGCGAAGAGGGTGAGGTGCTGGTAGAAAGTTTAAAAAATTTAGCAAGTGATAGAGATGACAAACTTGGACCTCATCGCGAGATTGAGCTGCATGATGCGATGGTTGAACTTGGAATTAGTGATTTTCGGTTCTTAGGAGCGCCAAATAAAAAATGGCGAGATAGTGGAATGATGGGCGCCCCACAAAATGATCGTGATGATGTTTTTTGGCAATCTGATTTAGATGAGGCTGCAAATGAGTTGGTTAAGATAATTCTGGAGATAAAGCCACAGGTATTGATTACTTACGATGAGTTTGGTGGGTATGGACACCCTGATCACATAAAAGCGCATCGGGTAGCGATGCGGGCTGCTGAACTTTCAGCAACTCAAGGCTGGCAAATTGCAAAAATTTATTGGAACACAATGCCAAGATCTGTTTTGCAAGATGGCATAGACAAGATGAAAGCGGTGGGTTCAGATTTCTTTGGCGCTGAGAGTGCTGATGATCTACCATTTGCAAAAGCTGATGAGTTAGTGACCTCAGTCGTTAACGCTCAGGAGTATGTGCCACAAAAATTAGCCGCGATGAAGGCACATGCCACTCAGATATCGGTTGATGGACCATTTTTTGCGCTGTCAAATAACCTGGGCTTATCTGTCTGGGCAGATGAGTACTACACCTTAGTTAAAGGGGAGATATCTGCACCATTTGATGAAAATGGCCGAGAGTTAGATATCTTTGCTGGAGTGAAATAATGAAGATCATAAAGTCAGTGCTTTTTGGTGCACTAATCGCATTTAGCGCAACCTTGTTGCACAATTACCTGCCACCCTTCGGATTTGTTGCATCATTATTGCTTACCTACTTAGGTATAAGAGTTGTTGGCCAAAATTTGTATTATCTGCGCTATCAAGTTTTAGCAGGTGCAACTTGGCTGGCAGTAGTAATCAGAGCTGGCACGCCAGGTGATGGTGATGAGCTATTAATTTATGGAAATACTTATGGAAACCTTTTTTTAATTAGTGGTTTTGCAGTAGTTGTTTTCAGCCTAGTCTTATCAAGGTCCAACTCCCGCTAGATTAACCAGTCCCAACTTTGTCCCGCTTTACTATCCCTTACCACCACTTTATTTTCTGCAAGAAGATCTCGCAGGCGATCACTTTCAGCAAAATTTCCGGAGGCTCGTGCTTGCACTCGCTTTTCTAGCAAATCAGCAAGTTCTACCGGTAACTCACTCTTATAAGGCTGTCTAGCTAAATCTAGACCAAAGACCTTATCGGCTGCGATAAAAATTTCGTACTTACTTGCAGCAGAGATAATTTCAGATTTTTCAATCCCTCGCAATTTTTGTAATGCTCTTGGGGTATCAAGATCTTGTCGCAAATCCGCCATAATCTCATCGGTAAACCTTTGCACCGCAGCTTGATCTACCTGCTGATCACCCTTCCAGGATTGAACTCGTTGCCGCCACCTTTGCAGCAATAAGTGCGCAGCCTTCAAACTATCCCAACTTAAATCCATTTGACTTCGGTATCGATTCTCCAAAAAACAAAGTCGAAGTGATAGCGGATCAATATGCCTCACCGTTAAATCAGAGACTAGAACAACATTGCCGGTGCTCTTAGCCATTTTCCTCCCCTCAAATAGCAGGTGTTCACCATGCACCCAAAGTGCAACCGCTTCCTGATTTATTGCCGCATTTGATTGCGCTCGCTCATTTTCATGGTGAGGAAAGCGCAAATCAATTCCACCAAGATGTAAATCTACAAATTTATCTAGGTAGTGCAATGACATAGCAGAGCACTCAATGTGCCAACCCGGAAAACCTTTGCCCCAAGGTGAATCCCAAATCATTTCACTGCGGCCAGCAGCCGCTTTCCAAAGCGCCCAATCTGCGTGAAATCTCTTTGCACCATCCTCGGTGTATTCAAAGCGATGGCCCGGCTTAAGTGAGTCCAATCTATTTCCACTGATTGCGCCATACCCAGCAAAAGATTGTGCATCAAAATAGACACAATCATCACTGCCGACATAAGCATTATTAGATTTAATTAATTGTGCAATCAAACCATGCATCAAATCAATACACTCACTTGCTTTGGGATATGAATCAGCTGGGCTGATATTTAGGGTTTTTAGATCGGTATGAAATCTTTTTTCGTAGGTGCGAGCAATTTCAAATGGATCTTTAGATTCAGCTTTTGCCTGAGCTAGTATCTTGTCCTCCACAAAATCCTCCGACATATGTCCAACATCGGTAATGTTTTGGATAAATTCAACAGAGTAATTGAGAAATTTTGCAAGGCGGGTAATCAAATCTCCCAGTAAAAATGTGCGCATATTGCCCACATGGGCATCTCGGTAAACAGTAGGTCCACAGCTATAGATTCTTAAATTTTTGCCGTTGCTACTTACCAGTGGTTGTAACTTTCGGCTTTTGGTATCAAATAATAAGATCTCTTTATTGCTCATTTATTGGGAACAATCTTCCATACTGCGATCTTGCTTGGGTCAAAGGTAATCAAAGTGCCATCTTTCTTTTTCACCGTGTTTTCACTCACTAAAATACCCAGTAAGTCCCGGTAGCCACCTGCTGGATCATGTAATCGAATGCTTACCCGCTCACCAACCTGAGCCGCTGATGGCTGCATTTGACCCTCTCTACTAAACTTAAGGCTTAATAAACATTAAGAGTAATGGCAGTATTCTCTACCTAATCAGGCAGATCTAGCTGTAAGGAGTGGCATGACCTACATAATTGCTCAACCTTGTGTTGATGTTAAAGACAAATCATGTATTGAAGAGTGCCCAGTTGATTGCATCTATGAGGGCGATCGCATGCTCTATATCCAACCCGATGAGTGTGTGGATTGTGGTGCCTGTGAGCCAGTCTGCCCAGTAGAAGCTATTTACTATGAAGATGATGTGCCATCGCAGTGGAAAGAATATAGCGAGGTTAACTCTAAATTTTTTATAGAGATCGGCTCTCCCGGGGGCGCAGCAAAACTTGGCCCTACTGGTAAGGACCATCAAGTAGTTGCTGCATTACCGCCACAAGAGAAATAAGTTTTTTCTGAAACTGCCAGATTTTCCATGGGATTTGTTGGCACCATATGGTGAAAAGGCAAAAAAATATCCTGGCGGTTTCATAGATCTATCTCAAGGCACACCAGTTGATCCCACGCCAAAATTTATTCAAGAGCGGCTCTCCCAAGTTAGTAACTCACCTGGCTATCCAGTAACTGGAGGCACAGAGGAGTTGCGTCAAGGGATTCGACAGTGGGCGATAAAAAATCTTGGCGTAAGCGGTGAGTTTGATGTACTGCCATCAATTGGTTCAAAAGAATTCATTGCGCTATTACCAACATTTTTGCAGAGCAAAAAAATTCTTTATCCAAAAGTGGCTTATCCAACCTATCAAGTAAGTGGCATGATGGCATCGGCGCAGGTGCTGCCAGTTGAAATAGATGCCAACACTTGGCCGACTGCTGATTTAGCTTGGCTTAACTCACCCTCTAATCCAACTGGGCAGGTGCAGAATGAAACTGAATTAGCTGCTTGCATCAGTTGGGCTCGAAAAAATAATGCAATTGTTGCCAGCGATGAGTGTTATTTAAGCTTTGCTACTGACGCCAAATCAATCTTGGCGATAGCAAATGGTGATAACACCGGCCTGCTGGCGATTCATTCACTATCTAAGCGCTCAAATTTGGCGGGTTACCGTGCAGGCTTTGTGGTTGGGGATGTGAAATTAATTGATCGGATTAGACAGGTGCGAAAGCATGCGGGCTTAATGACCCCACTTCCAGTGCAGCAAGTCATGGTGACCGCCTTGGCTGATGAGCAGCATGTAAAGGAGCAGGTAGCGCGGTATGACCGGCGCAGGCAAATACTAAAAGCGGCGTTAATGAGTAAAGGATTTAAGATTGAATACAGCCACGCTGGTTTATATATCTGGTGTAGCAGAGGTGAGGATGGGTATAAAACCGTGGATTACTTTGCAAATCTAGGCATTTTAGTAACTCCAGGAGCTTTTTATGGCAGCGATCAATTTATTCGAATTGCATTAACGGCAACTGATGAAAATATCAGCCAAGCAGCTCAGCGGATAAGTGCATGAAAACTGGCGCAATTTTATTGGTGGGCGGTATGGGAACTCGGCTGTTGCCGCTAACCCTTAAAACTCCAAAGCCAATGCTGCAGGTGGCTGGTGTGCCATTTACAGAACACCAAATTAGAAAAGCAGCTGATGCTGGAGTATCGGAGATAGTTTTAGCCACCTCTTATAAAGCAGAGTTATTTGAGCCTTACTTTGGCAATGGTGAAAAATTTGGTATCAAGATCAAATACGCTGTAGAAAAAACCGCATTAGGCACTGGTGGTGGCATCCGTAATGCAGCAGCTGCTTTGGATAAGTGTGATCAGGTAGTGGTATTTAATGGGGATGTTTTAAGTGGCCATGATTTATCTGCGCAGTTGGATTTTCATCGCAAGAATAACGCAGAGATAACATTGTATTTAACCAAGGTTCTAGATGCCAGAGCTTTTGGCTGCGTGGAATTGGCTGCAAATAACCAGGTTAAAACTTTTTTAGAAAAGATGGAAAACCCCGTAAGCAACTTAATTAACGCCGGGTGTTATATATTTAATCGCCAGGTGATTGAAAAGATTCCAGCAAATCAAGTAGTAAGTGTGGAACGGCAAACCTTTCCAGAGCTATTAGCTGCAGGTATTAGCGTCTTTGGTTATTTGGATAACTCATACTGGCTAGACATCGGCACCCCAGCTGCGTTAGTAAAAGCCTCTGCTGATCTAATTACTGGCCAAATAAAATCATCAGCCACCCCAAAACACAGTGGAGATTATTTAATCTCACCTACTGCATCAGTTGCTAGCAATAGCAGTATTAATAATGGCAGTGTTATTGAGTCTGAGGTATATATTGAGAGTAATTGTCAGATTAGTGGTTCAATAATTGGTAGCGGCGCAAAAATTGGGTCTAATTGCCGCATAACTGACTCAATAATTGCGCCAAATACCCAAATTGAGGCTGGAATGGTAGTTATCGGCAATTATTTAGGGTTTTAATCTCCACAATTTGGATACTACTGACTTGACTTATTTGAATTACAGGCGTGTAATTACCCCATTAGTGGGCACACCCTAGCCCTTAGGTACTCGCGGAATTAACTTAAGAGTTATTGGAGAGATATGTCAGATCAACGTGCAGAGCTTGCAGCCCTTGTAGTTTCCTCAGAACAACTTTCTTGGCAGGAGCGGGCGCTTTGCGCTCAAACCGATCCAGAGGCATTTTTTCCCGAGAAGGGTGGCTCAACTCGGGAGGCGAAGCGGGTCTGCCTTTCCTGTGAGGTCCGTGCTGAGTGCCTGGAGTACGCCTTAGCCCATGATGAGCGATTTGGAATTTGGGGCGGATTATCTGAACGTGAGCGTCGTCGCTTAAAGCGCCGTAGCGCTTAAAATTACGGGTGGCTGAAAAAGCGATCACCGGGGCAAGTGCCCAAATTGAAGATCAATATGTAACTGCAGTAATTGTTACCCATGACGGTGCCACCTGGCTAAGTGAGGTTGTTGCCTCCTTATCTTCGCAAAAGCACCCGGTAGATGAAATTATCGCGGTCGATACCGGTTCGATTGATGGCTCAGCTAAATTATTAAGTAACGCTGGAATTCAAGTAATAAAAAAATCTCGTAGTACTGGATTTGGCGCAGCTGTCGCTGCTGCGGTTAGACAACTTCCAGCTATGAAAAAAAATAGCCAAGAACAAGAGTGGTTATGGATTTTGCATGATGATTCTGCGCCGGATCGATATGCACTAGCAAAATTATTAGCAGCCGCGATTACAAGACCACAGGTTGCCGTCGCCGGTCCAAAAATATTAGGTTGGTATGACCGTAAACATATTTTAGAGGTTGGCATAAGCATTACTGAGAATGGCAGCCGCTGGACCGGGTTGGAGGAGCGCGAACATGATCAAGGTCAACATGATGAGATTAATGAGGTGTTGGCGGTAAGCACCGCAGGAATGTTAGTAAAGCGCTCGCTGTTTGAGACGTTGGGTGGATTTGACCCCAGCTTAGAATTATTTAGAGATGATGTTGATTTTGGCTGGCGCACTCACATAGCTGGTTACTCAGTAATTTGTGTGGGAGATGCAATTCTTTATCACGCAGAGGCGGCCTCCTCTGAACGGCGCACGGTTGATGTGAAAGATGCGATTTTGCATCGTCCCTTACTGTTGGATCGGCGCAATGCTGCATTTGTCTTACTCGCCAACTCAAGTTGGTGGATTCTTCCGTGGGTGGTGGTTCAGCTTCTTTTCACCTCATTGGGTAGATCGCTAATTTACTTACTTGCAAAACTTCCTGGCTATGCGGCCGATGAAATTGCTGCGGTCGGACTTTTGATTTTCAAGCCAGCAGATTTAATTAAATCTAGAAGATATCGAAGATCAAATCGAGTATTAACCGCCAGAGTGATCAAACCTTTTATCCCGGCACGGGCAGTTCAGATAAGAAGTATTTTTGAGAGAATTTCTTCCGCACTATTTAATGCTTTCAAACCAAACAGAGGTGAAGGTGAGATTACAAGAGCAAAGAGCTACTCTGATATTGGTGTCATCGATGAAAGTTTTGATGAAATTGATTATGTTCAAACAAAAAGTTTTGGCAAGATTAGAGCCTTAGTAAAGCAGCCCTTATTATTTGGAGTATTACTAACATTATTTATTAGCATTTTTTACTCACGAAATAGATTAGGTTCACTCTCTGGTGGTGCCCTAGCAGTATCACCTGCCAGTGCTTATGAATTAATTAATTCCTATTTCAACTCTTGGCATCAAATAGGGCTGGGCAGCAGCGCCGCTGTTCCATTATGGGTGCCAATAATTGGTCTTGCTTCATTTATTACTGCTGCCAACCCCCAAAGCTTTATTACTGCGCTGTTTTTTCTAGCTCCAACGCTGCTGTTTATTTTAAGTTATCGCTCCGCTCGAAATTATGCTTTGAGTAAGTACTTCAGTGTATTTCTAGGATTTATCTACGCACTCTCACCAGTGGTACTAACCTCAATAAATCAGGGTCGACTTGGCACAATTGTGGTTGCCTTGTTACTGCCAGCCTTAATTACTTTATTGGGCAGATACCAAGGATTATTGAAAATTTCATGGCGCAAGATATTCTCTATTACCCTGTTAGCAGCGGTTGCCGCCGCCTTTTCGCCATTATTCCTACTTGGCTGGATTTGCTTTCACTTTGCAGTTGGTATCAATCATTACTTTACTTCAACAAATTGGCGGGCGATTCAGTGGCAAGTGATTCTTAAGAATCTAGATACCGAGGAGTTTAAAAAGCGCCTAGCTCTACTGATAACCCCAGTACTAATTAATGTTCCCCACTCGTTTAATCTAATTATGCATCCTATTAAAGCGCTTCGGGAGCCAGGATTATCAATTGAATCTGGTAATCAAGTATCAGTCTTATTATTTAATCCAGGCGGCTTGGGATCCCCAGGTTTGTTAATTTTGGCACCATTTATGCTGTTCTTGCTAGTAGGAGTAATTTCATACGATCAACGAAAAATTGCCTCATTTGCGGTTGTAGTTATTGCTGTTGCTGCAACATTTAGTTCTTATTACATTGCAGGCAACAGCAGTGGTGCAGAGAGAATTTGGAGTGGTCCATTAATTGTTTTTGCCCAACTGCTCTGCCTGCTTGCTTTTTTTGCAGTGGTAGAGCGGTTACTGCCACAGCTGCGCCGGAGTAATTTTGGTTTTAAACATATAGCAACTGTTTTGACCACCATAATTACCGTGATTTCCATGACCTCAATATCAGTGTGGGCTGCCACCGCTGGTGCTAACTCTTTGGTGCGCTCAAATCAAGAGCAGATAGTGCCTGCATTTATAACTGATTTGGCAAGCACAACTGAACAACCAAAGACGGTTGTAATCAGGAAAACCAGCAATCAACTGCAATATTTCATAACCCGAGGCGGTGATTTGCAACTAGGTGATGCAGATATCGCAAGTCAAACTCCTGCACTTGTGCACAAAGGAATTGTTGATTTAGTAAATGGTGTGGGCGCTGCTAGCAGCCAAGTGCTGGGAGCTTATGGCGTGCAATACCTGTTTATGAAAAACCCAGCCGATCCAGCTTTGGTGCGCACCATTGATGGGATTGGTGGGTATACCCGCAGCTCTGCCACAAAGGATGGAGTGGTGTGGAAAGTTAATGACTCTAATGCCAGAGTTACTTTCCAAAACCCGCAAGGCAAAAATTTTCCAATCAGCCTCTCGGATGGGAAATCGCTGGGCTATGTCACAGGTCCTGGACAAATTTTATTGGCTGAAAAATATGACAGAGCTTGGCAGTTAATATTAAATGGGAAAAAGATTCCAGTTGAACAAAATCAGTTTGGTATACCAGTATTTAAAGTCGCTGAAGCTGGTGATTTTTCCTTAATCCATAATGGCGAGTATCGAAATGCCTGGATATCAATGCAGATGATTGCGCTGATTGCCACAATAGTTTTGGCACTACCTGCTGGGCGAAGGCGCAGTGAAGTTCCCCTTGAGGAGTTGGTATGAAAATAAGCCAATTTAGATGGAAAATTCTGACAATTCCTTTAGTACTTATCTGCTTAGCGGGTATTTCCTACTTTGCGCCTTCACAAATTGAGCAGGTGAAATTAACCAGCACCTATCCAGCGACTGTTTGCCCAGCAATTGGCAACAAAGTATCTTCAATCGCCGCTCTGGTGAATTCAAAAATTAATCGCAGATTAATTGATGGCAAGAGTAAACGGCTTAATCCTGGTAAAAGTAGTGTGATCCCATTAGTAAGTGAAGCTGTCTTAGTGGAGGGCAATTCTGGAACTGCGCTAACTTTCGCCAATAGTAGTTGGAAAGCGGTAGTGCCATGTTCAATTAGCAATGGTGAGCAATGGTTTGCCGGTGGATCTGGCGCACTTACAAGTAAATCATTTTTATATATTACAAATAGTGGCTTCAGTGAATCATCAGTTGATATCGAGATATTTACTCCAACTGGCCCGATTGAGCCAAAGAGTGTTGTGATTGCTCAGGATTCAACTAAAAAGATATCTGTGGATTCGATGATCCCAGGTGAAGAAGTAATAATGATGGCCGTAAAAACTAAATCAGGGCGCGTTAGTTCTTTTTTATTTGATGAAAGAAAAAAAGGGCTTAAATCTTTAGGTGCTGATTTTGTAGCGCCAGTAGCCGCAGCAAGTAAGCAGGTAAAGATCTCTGCCATCTCTGGCTTTACTGGAAAATTGATTACTTCTAAAAATTTGGTAACTCATACCTTGCGCTTACTAGTACCCGCCTCAATCGATGCAAATGTTGCAGTCACCATAAATTCAAATGATGGAAACTTTGTACCGCTAGGACTTTCTGAGTTGGATGTAAAGGGGCAAAAAGTTTTAGATATCCCGTTGACCTTTGCACCAACAAATCAACCATTTTCAGTAATTATCGATTCTGATCAACCGATTCTAGCTTCGGTGTTAAGTACCTTTACCTATGGCAAGAGTTTTGAAATTGCCTGGGCAACAGCTGCTGATCCGCTAAGTAAGTGGAGCGTAAACCTCACGGGCTCCAAACCCATACTTAGTTTTGTCGGCGATCAAATAAGTGTCGAAGTATCAGCAACAGGTGTAAATGGAAAGAAAATTCAACAACAATTAACTGGATCAAATTTTTTGACCTGGTCAGCCCCAGTTGGTCTAAATAGATTGCAAATTACCGCAAAGAGTAAGGGAATTAGCGGGGGTGTCATATTGTTACCAGCAGATGGCGGTATCGGTAGCAGCTACATTCCAATGAATAATGGCGCAAATTTAGAAACAGCAGCCGAGCCAATCGCCGATGCAAAAGTAATAAGTCGGGGCTAAATCCCAACATTTTCACCATACTCGTATTAACCTGTTCATATGCGAAAGTCGAATTCACGTAGATGCTCACGAGCTAGTTGCACTAATGCTGCAATAAAGACTCTTACTTACATCTACTCTGACTCAACTGCAGTATTAGGGCCGCTATCAACCTATGCCGAGCCACACAATTATGATCTTTGCTCGCTGCACAGTGAACGGTTAACAGTTCCAGTTGGTTGGAGTGTAATTAAAGAGGAGATTATTGATCACAACACTGGGCCATCTGAGGAAGATTTAATGGCGATTGCTAACGCAGTTCGTGAAGTAGCAAATACCGAAACAGGCGGGAAAACAATGCAGCCAGAGCTAGGTCGTCGAGGCCATCTGCGCGTGCTGCCGTCAAACTAATTTTTAAAATCCTTAATTAACCTCTAAGTTAAGAGCATTATGTTAGAGAAAATTATCAAGGCATATGACATTAGAGGCTTGGTAAAAAATGAAATTACACCTGACTTTTCATTCTCACTTGGTGTTGCCTTTGCTAAATTTCTAGAGATTGAAAGAGAGCCAGCCACAATTGTGGTCGGTGAGGATATGCGCCCTTCATCTGCGCCACTTGCAGCAGCTTTTTCTGATGGTGCCACCAGTCAAGGCATGGATGTAATACGAATTGGTTTAGCCTCTACCGACATGTTGTATTTTGCCTCTGGCAAATTAAATTTACCGGGAATTATGTTTACTGCCAGTCACAACCCTGCAAAATATAACGGCATGAAACTTTGTAAAAGTGGGGCCAGACCAATTGGACAAGAGTCGGGATTATTGAAGATACGTCAATTCATCGAAGATGGTGTGCCAATCTCAAATCGACCAGTCGGCTCAGTGCGAAACCAAGATTTACTAAGTGAGTATGTGGAGTATTTACTAGCCAGGTTCCCTAAAAAAACTTTCAAAAAACGTAAATTAAAAGTGGTCATTGACGCTGGAAATGGCATGGCTGGCTTTACCGCTCCAGCGGTGATGAAGCATCTAAATATTGATTTAGTTCCCATGTATTTTGAATTAGATGGTAATTTTCCAAATCACGAAGCAAATCCAATTGAGTCTGACAACCTTAAGGATCTGCAAAAGAAAGTGAAAAAAGAGAAGGCTGATATTGGGCTGGCTTTTGATGGGGATGCTGACCGATGTTTTTTAATTGATGAAAAAGGAGATTTAGTAAATCCATCTGCTCTAACCGCTCTAATTGCTGCTCGCGAACTGAAATCAAAGCCCGGTTCCACCATTATCTACAACCTAATCTCCTCAAAAGCGGTGGCTGAGGTTATTGCTGAAAACAAAGGCGTAGCTCTACGCAGTCGGGTTGGCCACTCATATATCAAAAGTTTAATGGCTGAGTCAGGGGCAATATTTGGTGGCGAACACTCAGGTCACTTTTACTTTGCAGATTTTTGGCGTGCAGATTCTGGCATGTTAGCCGCGCTTTACGCCTTAGCTGAGTTGATGGAGAGCAGCAAGCCGTTATCTAATTTGCTACAGCCATACAACCGATATTTTTCAAGTGGTGAGATCAATAGCAAAGTAAAGGATGTTGCCAAATCTATTAAGGCGGTGCGGGCAGAGTATCAAGACAAATATCAACTTGATGAGTTAGATGGCCTAACTGTTACCGCCGATACTTGGTGGTTTAATCTTCGACCATCTAATACTGAGCCATTGCTTAGGCTAAATGTTGAGGCTAATACCGAAAAAGAGATGGCAAGCATCACAGATACTGTTTTAGCATTGCTTTAAAGGTGATAAAACAACCGCTCTCAGGGTATCTTTATCCCCTAACGCCAATGTAAAAGCCAACATTTTATTAGTTCGAATCCATAGGAGAGTAAATGAGCACCACCACTGCGATTAAAAACGATATTGCTAATCCTGCCTTAGCTGGCGAAGGCAAAAAGCGAATTGAATGGGCTGCGAGAAACATGCCGGTGTTGGCACAAATTAAAGAGCGTTTTGCAAAAGAGAAACCTTTTTTAGGGATTCGTATTGCTGCCTGTATGCATGTTACGACTGAGACCGCAAACTTAATGTTGGCGTTAAAGGCCGGTGGAGCAGATCTAGCACTCTGTGCATCAAATCCACTTTCAACTCAGGATGACACTGCAGCAGCTTTGGTACATGAGTATGGAATTTCTGTCTTTGCACGAAATGCAGTTGATCGAGATGGTTACTATCAGCATTTAAACTCTGCACTAGATATAAAACCACAATTAGTATTTGATGATGGCTGTGATTTAGTAAATGTTTTACACACCACCCGAACCGAATTAATCGACGGTGTTATGGCTGGATGTGAAGAGACCACTACTGGTGTTATTCGATTAAGTCAGATGGCGAAAGACGGCGCCCTTAAATTTCCTATGATTGCCGTAAATGACACTGATACTAAGCACATGTTTGATAATAGATACGGCACTGGCCAATCAACCCTTGATGCAATTTTCCGTGCTACAAACACATTAGTTGCTGGAAAAATAGTGGTAGTTGCTGGTTTTGGTTATTGCGGTAAAGGAGTTGCCGAACGTGCTAAAGGAATGGGCGCTGAGGTGATTGTGACTGAGATTGATCCCACCAAAGCATTGGATGCGCTGATGCAAGGATTTAGGGTAATGCCGATGACAAAAGCTGCTGCGATTGGCGATATTTTCATTACCGTAACTGGAAATCGTGATGTTCTACGTGATGAGCATTTCAAGCAAATGAAAGATGGTGCAATTCTCGCCAACTCTGGCCACTTTGATATTGAAATTGATGTGGCGTGGTTAGAGAAGAATGCACAGAGTAAAAACTCGAAGATGCGCCATCAGACTGATGAGTTTGTAATGGCAGATGGCCGCCGGATACTACTTATTGCCGAAGGCAGACTTGCCAACTTAGGCGCAGCTGAAGGGCACCCTGCCTCAGTTATGGATATGTCATTTTCTGATCAAGCATTAACCGCTGAATGGTTATTGAAATCTGGCAAAGGTTTAGCAGCCGGATTGCATAATGTGCCGGTTTCTATTGATAAGGATGTAGCACGACTTAAGTTAGAGAGTATGGGTTCAGCACTTGATGTTCTTACGCCAGCCCAAGAGCTCTACTTAAACTCCTGGGAACACGGCTCTTAAATGCCATTAGTCATGGTCGTTGATGACGACCAAGACTTAGCAGAGATGCTTAGCATCGTCTTAACCTCTGCAGGTATGGAGGTTGATTTAGTTAATCGCGGGGATCAAGTGATGGATTTATTTAATTCAAATCCTCCTGATTTAGTTTTATTAGATCTTATGTTACCTGGAATTGATGGCATACAGGTATGCAAAATTATTAGAGAAACTTCGATGGTGCCAATAGTAATGCTTACCGCAAAAGATGATACCCATGATGTGATTCTTGGACTTGAAGCTGGCGCCGATGATTACATCGTTAAACCATTTAAACAGCAAGAGTTGGTAGCACGAATTAACACCAGACTAAGAAGAGTTACCAAGATTGGCACACTTGCAATTGGTGATCTAGTAATTGATCAAATGGAACACAAGGTATTAAAAAGTGGCAGAGAAATTCCGCTTACACGGTTGGAGTTTGATTTACTAGCCACATTAGCCAAAGAACCAGGCAGAGTCTTTACCCGCGAAGCATTATTGAGTGAGGTTTGGGGCTATCAGCACGCAGCTGATACTCGTTTGGTTAACGTGCATGTCCAGCGATTGCGCTCTAAAATTGAATCAGATGCTGATAATCCTGAGTATGTATTAACTGTTCGGGGTGTTGGCTATAAGGCGGGGGCGGCTAGAGTTTAGCCATGTTTAGTACCAAAATTAAGATTAGGAAATCCCTAAGCCTTAAGGTGCTGCTGACAAGTATTGCTTTTTCGATATTGATTGCAACAGTTATTGGTGTTTCAATTCATAACCGAGTGGCAACCACGATTATTAATGAGAAGATCTCTATTTCAAAGATAGAAACTGCAAACGCGCTTTATTTGGCGCAAGGGCATTTCAATCTTGCAAGATTTCAAAATGATGCAGGCCTAAACAAGGTAGTTCAAGAGTTCATCACCTCTTCTCGAGAGGATGGCTCACTGTCTGGCCGGGAAACAGTAATTTTGCCAGTGGTTAAGGGCAATAGTAAGCAAAATATTTATCAAACAGTTCCTACATTATTGGTGCTTGATTCAATTCCAGAAAGTTTCCGTGAGCAGGTTAAGAAAGCTGACGAGGTCTTGGAAAAGCGGGTGATGATTCGCTACTCAGATGGAAAAGAGTTTCCAGGATTTTTAATTGGAGGCAAATTAAACATTCCCCGTACTGGAGTTTATGAAATTTATTACCTCTTCAAATTAGATGCGCAGTATCAGAGTATTTCTAGTATCACCTGGAATTTACTAGGTGCAGGCTTATTACTAGTGATACTTATCGGACTCAGTACTCAGTTTGTAATCCGGCAAGTTGTTTCACCGGTACAACAAGCAGCAGCGGTGGCTGCGAAATTCACTCACGGTGATCTGACTAGTCGAATGAGTGTTTCTAGTGATGATGAGTTAGCGACTTTAGGTAAATCCTTTAATGAAATGGCAGTGTCAATTCAACAACAAATTATTCGACTAGAGAATTTATCCATGTTACAACAGCGATTTGTCTCTGATGTGTCACATGAGCTGCGTACACCACTAACAACTTTACGGATGGCGGCTGAAGTAATATTTGAACAAAAAGGAAGTTTTGATCCAAATATTGCTAGAAGTAGTGAGTTATTAATTAACCAAATTGATCGTTTTGAATTACTGCTTTCAGATTTACTGGAGGTGAGCAGATTTGATGCTGAGGCGGCAGCGCTAGGTGTTGTAACTTTTGATATTTGTGCATTAACCAAACAGACAGTGGATTTCCTGCATCCAAGTAAAGCAGCACTTTTCCAGGTAATCGCACCCGTTGGGCCAATTCAAATTGAGGCAGATCCGCGACGAATTGAAAGAATTCTTCGTAACCTTGTAACCAATGCAGTTGATCATGGCGAGGGCCGCAGGGTTAAGGTAACAATTGCAGAAAGTGATAAAGAGGTGGCGATAGGTGTAAGAGATTATGGATTAGGTTTTAATGAGGAGGATGCACCTTATCTATTTGATCGGTTTTGGCGGGCAGATCCATCTAGAGCTCGAACAAGTGGTGGAACTGGATTAGGTTTATCAATCGCGCTTGAAGATGCCAAATTACACCAGGGACAGTTACTTGCCTGGGGAAAGCCAAATCAAGGTGCTCACTTTGTGTTAACTATTCCTAAACGCCATGGTGATTCAGTGCAAACTTTCCCAATCACACTCACGCCAGATGATTTACTGTTAACAGATAATAGAGTTTAGAGAATAAATCAAACCCACCCTGTTATAACAGGGCAGTGATAAAAACTTTAGCTGCGTTAAAAGAACTTGTATATCCCACTACCTGCGCAGGCTGTAATTTACTTGGCACTAAGTTATGTAACAGTTGTAGTGAAACCTGGTTTACACCCCCTAAATTAAATTACTTAGGCGAGAGTAAACTTTATTTTGTTGCCAACTACAATCCACAATCTGCCAGGATTATTTTAGCTGCCAAAGAAGATGGTAATGTATTTTGCATAAATCTACTGGCACGCTGTATAGCCAGATCAATAATTTTTGCGCTATCAGAATCTTTTATTGCCCAGCCAGTAGCAATTATTACTATTCCATCCTCACCTGCAGCAATTCGAAGGCGGGGCAGAGATCACATAAGTCAGGTGGCTAAGCAGGTTGTAAAGAATCTTGCAGTAGAAAATATCCCCGCCACTTATTCACCTGTTATTTATCTTTCTAAAAACATAAAAGATCAAAGTAAATTAAATAGCCGCCAACGCACCCAAAATCTAAGTGGTGCTTTCAGCGTTAAAAACTGCGAGATTCCGAGCGGTGATCTCTTCTTGATTGATGACCTTGTAACCACAGGCGCATCCATCCAAGAGGGGGTTAGGGCCTTGGCCAATGCGAAAATCGGTATCACCGCCGTTATTACCGCGTGTGCGGTGGGGCGTAATTCTCTAATACGATAAGCCACTACCGAATTTCACCAATAATATTTAAGAGGCCAGCGGAGGATCTTTGTGGGTTTATTAGACAAGGTTTTACGAGCTGGTGAGGGTAAGGCGGTTAAGCGCCTAGTAAAGATTTCGCAAGAGGTAAATAAATTTGAAAGTGAAATCTCTGCTTTAGATGATCAATCGTTAAGAAGTAAAACTGATAAATTCAAAGAGCGCTATAACAATGGTGAAAGTTTGGATTCCATACTGCCCGAGGCGTTTGCAGTTGTCAGGGAGGCGGCAAAAAGGACTCTTGGTCAACGTCATTACGACGTTCAATTAATGGGTGGCGCCGCACTTCATCGAGGAAATATCGCTGAGATGCGCACTGGCGAAGGTAAAACTCTGGTTTCAACCTTGCCAGCATACTTAAACGCATTGACTGGTAAAGGTGTGCACATTGTTACTGTTAATGATTATTTAGCAGAGCGTGATAGTGAATGGATGGGTCGAGTACATCGTTTTCTTGGACTTAAAGTTGGTGTAATTCTGGCAAGCATGTCCCCAACTGAAAGACGTGAAGCCTATGCAGCAGATATCACCTATGGAACAAATAATGAGTTTGGTTTTGATTATCTCCGTGACAACATGGCATGGTCACTATCCGATTGTGTGCAACGAGACCACAACTTTGCGATCGTAGATGAGGTTGACTCTATTTTGATTGATGAAGCAAGAACACCATTAATTATCTCTGGCCCGGCAGATAAGGCAACTAAGTGGTATGTGGAGTTTGCAAATATTGTTTCAAAACTAACTCTGGATCAGCATTACGAAGTTGATGTTAAAAAGCGCACTGTTGGCATTTTAGAGGAGGGTGTAACTAGGGTTGAAGAGGCGTTAAAGATTGAAAATCTCTATGAAGCAGCCAATACGCCAATGATTGGTTACTTAAATAATGCAATTCGAGCAAAAGAATTATTTAAGCGAGATAAAGATTATGTAGTTATGAATGGCGATTTATTGATTGTTGATGAGCACACTGGCCGGATGTTGGCCGGGCGTAGGTATAGCGAGGGTCTACACCAAGCTTTGGAGGCAAAAGAGCGAATTGAGATCCAGGACGAGAATCAAACCCTGGCAACAATTACCCTGCAGAATTACTTCCGCCTCTATAAAAAGCTGAGCGGCATGACTGGTACTGCGATGACTGAAGCATCTGAATTTATGCAGATCTATAAGCTAGGTGTTATCCCGATTCCAACCAATAAAAATATGGTCAGAATTGATCAATCAGATCTTATTTACAAATCAGAGGCTGGAAAATTTGCCGCTGTTGCAAAAGACATCGTGGATAGACATAAGAAAGGTCAACCAGTATTGGTTGGCACAGTAAGTGTTGAAAAATCTGAGGAGTTATCCGCGGTATTAAAGAAGAATGGCATCGCACATGAAGTTCTTAACGCCAAACAACATGAGCGCGAGGCGGCGATTATTGCTAGAGCTGGCACCATTGGCGCAGTCACGGTTGCTACCAATATGGCCGGTCGTGGAACTGACATCATGCTGGGTGGTAATCCAGAGTTCATGGCAGATTTTGAATTACAACGCAAAGGATTAAATCCAGTTGATTCACCTGAGGAGTATGAAAAAGCTTGGCCAAGTGAGATTGAAAAACAAAAAGCTGCTGTGGCAAAAGAGCATGAAACTGTGGTCGCTCTAGGTGGACTTTATGTGCTTGGTACTGAGCGCCACGAATCAAGGCGAATTGATAATCAGCTAAGAGGTCGCTCCGGTCGGCAAGGTGATCCAGGTGAATCAAGATTTTATCTATCTCTACAAGATGATTTGATGCGCAGGTTTAATTCTGGCTTAGTCGAAAGATTTTTAGGTGCAGCAGGTATGCCGGAGGAGACACCGCTTGAGTCAAAGATAGTAAGCAATGCAATTAAATCAGCGCAAACTCAGGTTGAATCTTTAAACTTTGAAATGCGTAAAAATGTATTGAAGTATGACGATGTAATGAACAAACAACGTGAGGTTGTCTACTCCGAGCGTCGTGAGGTGCTTGAGGGTGTTGATATTAAGGAGCTAGTTGAGGTTTCGCTAGAGGAGACAATTACTGCATATGTTAACTCTGCTACGGCAAATGGAGTGGCAGAGGAGTGGGATTTAAATACTTTATGGAATGCGCTTAAGATTCTTTATCCAATCTCCTTCACCGCCGAGGAATTACTGGCAGAAATCGGGGGTGCGGTAGCACTTGATAGTGAGTTCTTATTGGAAAGAATTTTGCAAGACTCCAGGGTTGCTTATGAAAAGCGGGAGAGTGAATTAACTCCAGTTGTCATGCGCGAATTAGAGCGAAAAATCTTGCTCTCCGTCTTAGATCGCAAATGGCGCGAGCACCTTTATGAGATGGATTATTTGCAAGAAGGTATTGGCTTACGTGCTATGGCACAACGTGATCCATTAGTTGAGTATCAAAAAGAGGGATTTGACCTATTCACCGCGATGATGGATGCAATAAAGGAAGAATTAGTTAGTTTCGTATTTCATGTTGAGGTACAGGTAGAAGGTAGTGAGGTTGGCGCTAAAGGTTTAACCCCGGCACCAGCACCTGCTGCAGCATTGCAATACTCAGCCGCAGATGTGGAGCCAACAAACTCTGGTGGAACATCTAAAAATGCTCCTTGTCCATGTGGCTCTGGAAAGAAATACAAACGATGCCATGGAGCTGCTTAAAGTAAGTTTAGATCAGTACAAATCCAACGCTTATCAACACCTTCAAATCTTAAGGTCAATGAGCGAACTCGGTCTTGAACTCGTAAGGTCACCACTACCTCTATCACACCTTCAATTGGCTGATTTGTGTAAAGCCTTCTAATTTGGCATTTTTGGTTTAAATGCTTACCTTCTTCGATAATTCTATTTATAACAGAGCGATGGCAGTTTCGTGACAGTTGGAGTGCAGATCTGCGGCCAGACCAAACTTCAATAACTGCAATTACAAAATTCTCACTCCATTGGAATAAATCTGGTAGGTCTGCCAAGGATGAGGGGATTGGTGAGAACTTCGGGTGGGAGAGCTCGTTGCCAAACTCTTTATCAGTTGTTGGTACTAGGTATAACTTCTTCGTTTGATTAGGTACTACCTGTGGCAGTGATTGAGTAATTGTCATACTGCAACTCTGCAAGGTTTAATTGATCAGCAGTTCATCCGAAGGGATGAGTTATTCCATGCCTAACTTTGCTAAATAGTACCTATGCAAATGGCTAAGTTAGATTTTCTAAGAAATTCAAGATTGGCGATGGGGCTGGCACTATTAATAATTGCTTTATCTGCAGCCAGTTTGATATCAAAAGAAGCAAATAGAACCGTTTTGGTCTGGGCTAGTGTTGGCGAACTTGCGCCAGGTCAGATAATTACCCCAACAGACATCATCCCGACTTCGGTGCTACTCGCTCAATCTGCAAAAAACTACTTTTCATCAGCTGCACAAATTGTTGGTGCAACTGTAATTTCAAGGATTTCTACCGGAGATTTAATTCCAGTGGCCGCGATCAGTAATGAGGTTGAATCAACAGATAAGCGGCTGGTGCCACTATCGGTTGAAATAACCGATCTACCAATTGCATTAGTACGTGGTGATGTCATTGATATTTATGCAATCCCAAAAAGAGACTCTAAATCTATAATCACCCCAGAATTATTAGCTGCTGGTGTATCAGTTGAACAGGTTTTGGAGCGCAGCAATTCAGGTTCGGTGAGTGTATTAGTAATCTTAAATAGCGACCAGGTCATATCAGCCTTAAATCTAATTACCGATAGCAGGTTGATTATTGTCCGAAGCTTCTAAAGTAAATCTCAACCTAGTAACTGCAATCAGCAGCAGTGACCAGGAGGAAAAAGTTGCCGCCTTACTTTTTTCCCAAGGCTGCAACATTATTTATCGCGCCTTAAATCTGTCGCTGCTATCAAAATTTCTCCCCACATCCCAGTTAAATCTAACAATTGTATATAGTAAAGATTTTTGTGAAGTCGGTGAGTTAAATTCTATAATCAGTAAGTATAAACAGCACAGGTTTATCGCACTTGACGAAAAAAATGAACAAACAGAATTAATGAATGCCTTATCTCAAATTAATCGACCACCTCTTATTCATGCGATAGAAAAACTTGTAAATCTCACCACAGTGATTGGATCACCTGGCGCACCAGGTGTATCCACAATCGCAAATCAAATTGCGGCCCAAGTATCTGCCACAATAATTTCTGCCAGTCATCAAAATTTGCGGCCGCCGGCAAAATCTAAGGTGGTAGGTATCCAGGCACCAGAGTTGAGTAGACACCTTTCCACTGTGAAAGAGGGTGCGATAGTAATTGATGGTGGCGCCGTACTTTTCTTGACCCAAACTCTGGCAGATCGGCGAATGAATTCCCACTGGTTAAGTGAAAGTGTTGCTTGTGCCAGTAAATTAATTTACGTAACAAAGGCCGATGAGAATGGGATTTTATACTTAGCGCAGTTTTTGAAGGATTTTCAAAAGGTAATTAACCCACCGCCAATTATATTTCTACTAAATCAACAAAGGTTTGATCGAATAGGTAGGGTAATTCAAGGTAAGTTTCTAGAGTTAGTTAGCAGTTGGCCAAATATCCAAATCCCATTTGATCACGCAGCACAGCTTTCGGCAGGTTCAACAGTGAGCAAATACTCATTTTGGCGCAGTACCGCCTTTAGTAAGCAGATAGATAAAATTGGTAAACAACTTATATGACAGGGGCTCTACCATTGACCTATGGCAACCCTTGCAGAGTTAATCACTGAAAACTCTAAATTAAGCGATGTTGAAGCAGAACATTTGTCGCAATTAGTTGCTGAGTGGCGTTTACTAGCTGACTTATCCTTTGCCGATCTAATACTTTGGTTGCCAATTCGCAGGGATGATAAATCATGGCCTGAGGGCTTTGTGGCGATTGCTCAAATCAGACCAACTACCGCTGCAACCGTCTTTAGCAACGATTTAATTGGTACCCAAATTAATTGGGGGGATAGGCCACGAATTGATCAAGCCTTATCAGATGGTGAAATTATTCGAGATGCAGAGCCAGAGTTACTTGGTGAAGTACTAATTAAAGACGAGAGCATTCCAGTAATTTTTGGTGGGAAAAGCTTGGCAGTGATATCAAGGCATCGCAATTTTAATCTAATGCGGTCGCCTTCAAAGCTTGAATTAAATTATCGCGAAATTGCTCGCAAAATGTTTCAGATGGTAGTAGATGGTAATTTTCCGATTCGTAATAGCATTTACAGCTCTGAATCTGCGCCCAGAGTTGGTGATGGATTAATTCGATTAGATACAAATGGTGTGGTGTTTTTTGCGTCGCCAAATGCAAGATCTGCTTTAAGTAGAGTTGGTTTTGAAAATGAGCTTGAGGGTAAAAACCTAGGTGAAGTTTTTAGTAACTTGAGCAAGGCAGGTAATCAACCAACAGATGAGTCTTGGCAAACTTCACTTAGTGGGAAGTTTTTGCGCAGAGTTGAGTATGAAAGTGCAGCAGCAGTAATTGATTTATTAGTGATTCCGTTGACTCAAAAAGGGGATCGAATTGGCGCGATAGTTTTACTCCACAATGTAACTGAACTGCGTAATCGTGATCGAGCATTAGTAACAAAAGATGCCACCATTAAAGAGATTCACCATCGAGTTAAGAACAACTTACAAACTGTCTCCGCGCTGCTTCGATTGCAATCACGCCGCGTCAGCGACCCGATGGCAAGTGCGGCATTAGATGAGGCGGTCAGGCGAGTTGCCTCAATCGCACTTGTCCATGAATCTTTATCCAATCAATCATCAGAGCTGCTGGAATTTGATCAGGTTTTTGAGCAAATTGTGAAGAACGCCTTAGATCTAAATCCGCGAAAGATTAAATATAAAAAAATCGGAGATTTTGGATCTTTTGATTCAAAAACTGCCACTGCCTTATCCCTTGTAGTTACCGAGTTAATTCATAACGCAATTGAGCATGGTTTATCAAAATCTGGAGATTTGTTAACTGTTGAGATCATAAAAAATGGAAATGATTACAAAGTTTCGGTATCTGATAATGGTGTTGGCCTTCCTGATGATTTCAATATTGAAAAATCAGCAAATTTAGGATTACAAATTGCCAACACACTTACTAAAAATGAATTAAGTGGGAGTATCAGATTGGTACGTATTGATAACCTCACCAAAGGTGAGATAATTTTTAAGGTAAACTAAAAAGGGTTTTGATTCTCCATTTGTCGAGCACGGTTACGCGCCGCCCGACGTTTCATCGCACGTCTTTCATCCTCAGATAACCCACCCCAAACTCCGGCATCTTGTCCGCTTTCAAGTGCCCAAGCTAAACATGGCTCCTTGACTGGGCATCTGGCACAAATCTTTTTCGCTTCCTCAATTTGAGCTAATGCAGGACCGGTATTGCCGACGGGAAAGAAAACCTCTGGATCCTCATCGCGACAAATAGCTTGATGTCGCCAATCCATAGGGCAGCAACTCCTTCAGTGAAATAGATGGTAATAAAAGTTAACGAAAACTTAACTCCCCTATTCTCTCCTTAATCTAATTAATAAACAAGGATATTTTGCTATGAAGTTAAAATATTTCACAGATATTCATCACTTTATTTGATTATCTATGTGCCCTCGGCAGGAATCGAACCTGCGCACCCGCCTCCGGAGGGCGGTGCTCTATCCCCTGAGCTACGAGGGCGTTAATTACAAATAAGCGCAAAGGTTATCACTCTCACATTTACCTCATTTTTATCCCTTGAAATATTTAAAGATTGCGAAGTAATTGTGATTAGGAGAGAATTAGCAGATGAGTCACACCGCATACTTTGCTACTGGTTGCTTTTGGGGAGCAGAGCGCAGATTTTGGCAATTGGCAGGAGTAATTCAAACCTCAGTTGGTTATATGGGTGGAACTAAGCCAGATCCAACCTATAAAGAAGTTTGCACCGGAACAACAAATCATGCTGAGATGGTGGAAATTATTTTTGATCCAGAGGTAATTACTTATCAGAGATTACTTGCGGAATTTTGGGAGATGCATGATCCCACCTCATTAAATCAACAAGGTGGTGATATTGGCACCCAGTATCGATCTGCTATCTACACCACCTCTGATGACCAGCTAAAGCAAGCTATTACCAGTAAGGGTATTTATCAAGCAGAGTTAGACAAAAATGGCATCGGTAAAATTGTTACCCAAATACTGCCAGCATCAGGGGTTACCTACTGGTTAGCGGAGGAGTACCACCAAAAATACTTAGCTAAGAATCCAAATGGCTATGACTGCCATTCATCAACCGGAATCAATTATCCAATGGCTGCACTTTCTTAACATGAATGAGATTACGCCAATAGATTCAAGTATCAACTCAAAGGGCGAGCCGTATAAGGTCAAAATTGATGAGAGTGAATTAAAACAGCGAGTTGACTCCTTATCTTTTAATGTTTTGCGCAAGGCTGATACGGAAATGGCATTCACCGGTGAGTACACCGATACTGAAACAATTGGTGTTTACAAGTGCAAAGCCTGTGCTGCTGAACTATTTAGATCAGAGACTAAGTTTCACTCAGGTTGTGGCTGGCCATCTTTTTATGCGCCAACACAAAAAGATGCGGTCGAATTAATTGAGGATCGTTCGCTTTTTCCCCGAATTCGTACCGAGGTTAGGTGTGCAGCTTGTGGCTCACACCTTGGTCATGTTTTCACCGGTGAAGGTTATTCAGTTCCAACTGATGAAAGATGGTGTATTAATTCAGTAGCACTGGTGTTGGAAGCAAAACCATAAAAGACTAGAGTCGTCCTATGGGTCAAAAACATGAGTGGAGCAAGCTATCCACCGAATCCAAGGTAGTTGCAGCTGGCCGACCAGAAAAGAAGGCAGATGGTGAACTCAATCCACCAATCGCCTTAAACTCCACATTTCATGTAGGTGGACCAATTGGATATGCCAGATCTGGAAATCAAACTTGGAGCGCATTAGAGGAGGCAATTGAACTCCTTGAGGGTGGGAAGACATTAATTTTTGCATCTGGCATGGCGGCAATTAACGCCATTCTCTCATTACTGCCACCAGCTGGTGTAATAGTTGCGGCAAAAAATGGCTATCAAGGCACAACTACCTACTTAAAGAATTTGCATGAAAGCGGAAAATTAACCGTCAGATTTGTAGATCTAACAAATGCCGAAGAATCTATGGCAGCTATTGATGGCGCCCAAATAGTTCATTTAGAGTCACCGGTAAACCCACTGCTTGATGTGGTTGATCTACCAAAACTCATAACCTATGCCAAAGCCAAAGGATGTGGAGTGTCTGTAGACAATACTTTTGCCACACCATTGAATCAAAACCCATTAGCGATGGGGGCAGATATTGTCATTCATTCAGTAACTAAATTCTTATCTGGACACAGCGATATTTTACTCGGCTCACTAAGTACCAATGACCTAGCACTTTATAATCGTCTAGAACAATCACGAAAGTATGGCGGTGCTATCGCTGGACCATTTGAAACCTGGCTAGCACTTCGAGGCTTGCGAACATTTGCAGTAAGAATGCAGCGCTCGCAAGAAAATGCCATGATATTGGCAGAGCGATTATCGAAGGATTCAAGAATTAGCAGAGTTCGCTATCCAGGATTGCCTAGCGACCCAAACCACCTACTTGCTAAATCATTTATGAAGGGATTTGGCGCCGTGGTTTCGTTTGAACCAAGAGGCAGCGCAGCACAGGTAGATTTGATGTGCGATAGCGCTAAATTGATAACTAATGCCACCTCTTTGGGCGGAGTTGAATCTATTTGGGAGCGTAGACGAAGATGGGATACAGAAAGTCATACCGTGCCAGAGAGTTTAATTCGATTCTCAGTTGGTATTGAAAATGTGGATGATATTTGGTCAGATATTGACCAGGCAATGCTTCTAGCAAAAATTAAATAATGGCAGTAATTGTTCGCGCTGCAACCACAAAAGACCTACCCGATATTTTTCGCTTCATTCATGCTTTGGCTGAGTATGAGAAAGCACCAAATGAGGTCCGCCTTTCGGTCGCAGATTTAGAGAGCTCCTTATTTGGCCAAGCGCCCGCGGTTTTTTGTCTAATTTCAGAGCAGGCAGGGCAGGTAAGTGGCTTTGCAGTTTGGCATCTAAATTACTCAACCTGGTTAGGTAAACATGGGGTGTACCTAGAGGATCTTTATGTCGATCCTAGGTTTCGAGGCGCCGGCCATGGAAAGGCGCTGCTCAGAAAACTTGCTCAGATTTGTATTGAAAAAGGGTACTCAAGGTTGCAATGGTGGGTGCTTGATTGGAATAAGAGCGCAATAGATTTTTATAAATCTATCGGGGCAGAGCCGATGGATGAGTGGACCGTCTTTAGAGTTTCTGGGAGTTCACTGGCAAAACTTGCAGAGGAAGGTAATTAGTCTTACCTTGCGATAAAAAGAGTGTAGATTTATCCCATGATCAAAGCCTTTAAAAGATTATTCGCACTCCTTGCCGGAGTACTGGTGATATTTGGTGCGATTAAGACTGCCTTTAATTGGCTAGCTCGTTCTGAAAATGATGAGTATGAGGTGTGGAGTGACGACGAAGAGCGAGAAGACGCGTAGTTGAGCACTGAATATCTGCCAGGTAGTTGCAATATCGGTCCACAGGAAATCAGAAGTAGACAGATGGTTGCCCTCTTTGGCGCTGTAATTACCGTCATTACCGCCTTAACTTTGATATCAACTGATCAAAGTAAATCAGCACGGTTGTCTATTTTTCTACCTGCTGCAATTTTTTCAATTGGTTTCATCCAATCTCGAAGTAAATTCTGCCTTGCTTATGGACTGGCTGGAACATTTAACCTAGGCAAATTGGGCCAGGTTTCTAAAGTAGCGTCGTTACAGGATCGCAAAGCTGATCGCAAAACCGCAGTACTTATTTTATTGAAATCACTTGCTCTGGCCGCTGTAATTACTGCCGTTTTTTATGCTTTGCCGCTATAAATCTTCATAACTTGAGGGCAGTTCACCAACATTTAAGAACTTAAGGTATTGATCAGTAATCTCCTCTGGCTTACCAGATGCCAGCATCTTGCCTTTATGCATCCAAATTGCATGATCACATAACTCATTCAACGAAGATAATGCGTGGGAAACTATTAATATAGTTCTGGCCTCATCGCACAATTGGCGCATACGGTTAAAAGATTTTTCTTTAAAGGCAGCATCTCCAGCGGAAAGTGCCTCATCAAGAAGCAAAATATCTGGCGTCATATTTACTGCAACTGCAAAAGCCACCCTGCTATACATTCCATTGCTATAGGTCCGCACCGGCATATCGATAAAACCTTCCGGCAAATCAGCAAATTCAGCAATTGCATCAGCTTGGCCTTCGATTTCGGCTTTACTCATCCCAGCTGCAAGTCCGCCCAAAATAATATTATCTCGGCCAGATAATGCTTTATTAAAACCTACTCCAAGTGCTAGCAAGGTTGAGATCCGACCATTAACAGTTATTTGTCCAGAGGTTGGTGGCAAGATGCCAGCAATTGAACGCATCAACGTTGATTTTCCAGCGCCATTTGCTCCCACAATTCCCAGCACAGAGCCGTGTGGAATATCTAAACTTAAGTTTTTCACAGCTTCAACGGTTCTAGTTCTAACCCGTTCACCCCTGCTGGCACGCATAATCGCATTTTTTAAAGTTTTTTTCGACTCTACATTTATCTTATAACTTATAGATAAATCTTTAATTCGAATTGCCAAATCTTTTGGCAGTGAAATATCAGTACTAGATGCGGACAGCAAATTCACGCTCCCTTGAAATAAAGAAATAACTTCCCATTAAAAATGCAAATACTGCCCAAAATATGCAGCCAAGTAATTGAAAGGGGGTTGGAGGCAGCCCATCAATCCAAATTCTTGAATTAGCGGAAAGTATGGGACCAAGTGGGTTGATATAAAGAATTACTCGATACCAGCCATTTAACATATCTGGTTGCCATAATACTGGGGAGGCGTAGAGCCAGATTCGCATGATGTATGAGAGCAGCTTTGTGGTATCTCGGAAGTAAACATTCATTGTGGCAAACAATAAGGAGAGCCCAAAACTGGTTATTACCAACAATACAAACAAAAATGGCAGTAGTAGGTAATTCCAATTAAGTCCTGGCAACTGAGTATCATCAAGGAGTAACTTCCCAACCAATACAATTAAAATATAAATTGGAATTGTTGGTAGAAATTGCCTCGCCGCACTGATCGCACTGGAAAGCGGCAATAGTGATCTTGGAAATGCTTGATTTAAAATTAGACTGCCACCTGAGGTGATAGATGCAGCTCCGAGCAGAATGCAATTTTGGGCAAAGTAGAAAGTAAATAATCCGATTAAAATATGGCACAAAGTAATGAAGCCATTTCCTTGGCCCCGACCCCCTTGAATGATTGTCACCAACAAGTAGTAAATAACCGCCAAAAATAACGGATTTAAAACTAACCAAACCTTGCCTAGCTTTGATTCCAGATATTCAGCTTTATCAGAGAATTTTGATAGCTCAGTTGCAAACTCTCGCCTGCGCCAAAACTCTTTAAAGTAGGGCTTTAATGGTGGCAAAGCTGAGTGGTAAGGCTTAAATACTTGGATCTTATTAATACCCTCGATCATGAGGGTTATTCTGCCACCTTTGATTTAGAACTGACGAAAAGACTTGCAATAGTTGTTATAAGTAAAGTTCCAATGATGACTAGCAGCGAGAATTGTGTGGAAATTTCTGGAATTTCAACACCAAATATTTTATGGATATCTCCACCATGTAGGGCTTCAACAATTAGCTTTACCCCGATGAAGCCCAAAATAACTGCTAGGCCTTTGGTTAAGTAAATCAATTTATCCATCAAGCCACCCAATAAAAAGTAGAGCTGACGAAGACCCATCAGTGCAAAAGCATTGGCGGTAAAGACAATATAAGGATCTTTAGTTAAGCCAAATATTGCAGGAATAGAATCAAGGGCAAAAACCAGATCAGTAAATGCAATTGCCACCAGTACAATCGCCATTGGTGAGGCACCTTTGTTTCTAAACCAAGTAATTAGTTTTCCCTCTTTCCACTCTTTTTCACCAGATTCACTTACCAACTTATAAGCGGTGTAGAGCAAGAAAGCGCCAAATATGTAAAAAACCCAGGAGTATCTTGAGATTGCAGCGCTGCCTAGAGCAATAAATATGCCGCGAAGCACCAATGCCATAATGATTCCAATGAGAAGCACCAATTGCTGCTTTGTCTTATCAATCTTAAATCTTGCTAAAATCAAAATAAAAATAAACAAGTTATCAACTGAGAGTGAGTACTCAGTAATCCAACCGGCGAAAAACTCACCACGCGCCTGGGTGGTGCTCCATTCACCCAACGAGTATCCAAAAATAATTGCTGCGCTTACATAAAAAATAGTCCAGGCTGCTGCCTCTTTCATAGAGGTTTCCTTATTTCGCCTGATGATGGCTAAGGCGAGGTCAAAGAGTAGAACTGCTAAAAGTCCAGCGATTGTTACTTGCCAGACAGTTGCACTCATTTAATTAAAGACCTTCCCTGGATTTAAAATATTATTTGGATCTAAGGTTTTCTTGATTGAACGCATAATACTAACCGCTTCAGCACCAGTTTCTGCGACTAATGCCGATATCTTTCCTGAGCCAATGCCATGTTCACCAGTGCAGGTGCCACCCATAGCAATCATCTTCATAGTTAGCTCATGGGTAATGTGACGAACATCCTCTAACTCCTCAGGTTTTTCTGGGTCAGTAACGATAAAACAATGAAAGTTTGCATCTGCCACATGTCCTAATATTGAAAACGGATAAGGGTGTTTACTAAGTACCTGTTCGGCAACTGTTACCGCCTGCGCAAGTTTAGAAAGTGGTACAGCCGCATCAGTGCTTACCGCTCGTTTACCAGGATTTGCTGCGATACCCGCCCAGTAAGCGTTATGTCGTGCTTGCCATAATTTTCGTCTTGCACCCTCATCTGTACTCCACGCAAACTCAGAGCCACCAAACTCCTCCACAATATTTTTCACAGATTGCGCATCCTCGGCTACTCCTTGCGGTGAGCCATGAAATTCAAAGAATAAGGTTGGCACCTCTGCTAATGACAAGCCATCATGTGAGTTAACATTTTTAATGCACTTAGCATCTAAAAACTCACACCTTGCAATTGAGATCCCAGATCTGACAATTGCAGTAGCTGCAGTTACTCCATCTGAAAGGGTTTTAAACTGTACTGTGGCAGCGGCCATCTTCTCTGGAATACCAAAGACTCGAAGAGTTAACTCAGTTATTACTGCCAAGGTTCCCTCGGAGCCAACAAGTAATCTGGTTAAGTCATAGCCAGCTGATAATTTTCTAGTTTCGCGGCCAGTTTTAATTATGGTGCCATCTGCCATTACCGCAGTCAGAGCCAATACGTTATCTCGCATCGAGCCATATCTAACAGTTGTGGTACCGGCAGCCCCAGTTGCTGCCATTCCACCAAGAGTTGCATCGGCTCCTGGATCAACTGAGAAAAATAGGCCAAAGTTGGCTAGCTTTTCATTTAACGCAACCCGATGAACACCTGGTTGAACCCTTACCAACAAATCATCTGCCCGAACATCAATAATCTTGTTCATCTGAGTTAGATCAAGTGAAATACCACCAAATAGGGGGAGCACATGGCCTTCCAGCGATGAGCCAGCACCGAAGGCAACTACTGGAATCTTTTGTTGATTGCAGTAAGCCAAAACCTTAGAAACTTCCTCTGTGCTTTGTGGCATCACTACAGCTGATGGATTAACTGGTGGAATAGCAGATTCATCTCTGCCATGTTGTGCCAACACAGTTTCATTTGTCGAAACTAAACCAGTTACTAAACTTTTTAAATGCTCAATTTGATCTGCGGATAGATCAACTCGCTTATTAAACATATGCAGATAATACTTGATTTCATAAACTTATTTAATCTCTTTAAAATCACATATTTTTACTATTTAAAGGTAGAAAACAATGTAAAACTCGCATGACTTTACGCATAAATTGCATATTGTTTTAATCCTGCTAAAGTGTACTTGTAAAAGCAGTTCTGATTAGGAGAGTGCACTACAAACTTTGGTCTTAACCTAGACCCGTTGCCAGTTCAAAAAGTATGAAAACCCAAACGCACCACCCCCAAACCTTTAGAGCCCTACCAACACATTCAAAACCACTTGATACCAATAGGTTGGCGGTTTTGTTTGAACAACAGATTGCTTTGTATAAATCAAACCTGCGCAGCTCCAGTGCTGAGTATGAGACCGCGCTTAAATCAATTCCATTAGGTGCTCATTCAACCTTCCAATCATTTGATCCTTATCCCATCTCAATCGCCTCCGCTAAAGGGGCTTGGATGACTGATGTTGATGGTCGAAAGATGTTAGATCTTTCTATGGGCTTTGGCTCCATGTTGGCAGGGCACTTAAATCCAGAGGTAATTGCAGAGTTGAAAGCCACCTTAGATGTAGGCACTTTGTATACCGCACCATCTCCAGATTCAAGAGATGCGGCTGAGCGGCTCTGTCGTCGATTCGGAATTGATCAAATTAGATTTACCAACTCTGGAACTGAGTCAACGATGTATGCAATCCGTACCGCTCGTGCCTACACCGGCAAAGAGGGGGTAGTAAAAGTTGAGGGTGGTTACCACGGAAGTGGTGATGCGGTGATGGTTTCAACTAAACCGCCACTTGATAAAGCAGGTCCAGCTGATGCACCAAATTCGGTGATTGGAAATGCATCAATACCAGGTGAGTCATATGTCGTGCCATTTAATAATATTCAAGCCCTTGAAAATGTCTTTGAAAAACATTACTCAACTATTGCTTGCTTTATTGTGGAGCCAGTCTTAGAAAATATCGGCATTGTTCTACCCGATGAAGGATATTTAGAGGCGGTTCGACAACTTTGTGATCAATACAAAATCATTTTGATTTTTGATGAGGTAAAGACTGGTTTGACTGCAGGCCCACAAGGAGCGGCGCAGCGATTGGGAATTACACCAGATTTAATTTGTTTGGCTAAATCAATTGGTGGTGGCATTCCACTTGCAGCATTTGGTGGCAAAGAAGAGTTTATGCGACCAGTAACCGATGGCAGAATGCCACACCTTGGCACATTTAATGGCCATATTTTGGCGATGGCAGCAGTTAGAGCGGTTGATAAAATATTTACACCCACAGCACTGGCAAAGGCAGAGTCTTTAAATATTCAAGCACTCACACGGATTCAAGAGATTATCGATACCTATGAATTACCAGCACACACCGTTGGTTTTGGTGTTAAAGGGTGTGTTACTTGGTCTGATACACCAGTGCGTAACTATCGCGATTACAAAGCGACAAACTTTCAGGTGGCAGAGCTTTCATTTATTTGGTCACTAAATCATGGAATTATGACACCACCTGGATTAGATGAGCAGTGGCTAATTAGCTTGGCCCATGATCAAGCCGAAATTGATTTTATGGTTAATGATTTTAAAGAGTTAGCAAAAACCCTTCGCGGCTAACTTAGGTATTTTGTGGGAAACCTAAATTAATTCCACCATGGCTTGGGTCTAACCAACGACTGGTAACGACCTTGCCCCGGGTGAAGAAGTGAACACCCTCAGTTCCATGCGCATGTGAATCGCCAAATAAGGAGTTCTTCCAACCACCAAATGAGAAGTAAGCCATTGGTACTGGAATAGGCACATTGATACCAACCATTCCCACCTCAACCTCATTTTGGAATCGACGTGCTGCGCCACCATCGTTGGTAAAAATGGCTGTGCCATTTCCGTATTGATGATCATTTACCAACTTGAGTGCTTCGTCATAACTTTTTACCCGAATTACACTTAGCACTGGACCAAAAATTTCTTCTAGATAAATACTCATATTTGGCTTTACCTGATCAAACAGGGTTGGCCCTAACCAGAAGCCCTCAGAATCAACCTTTACATCTCTGCCATCAAAAACAATCTTGGCGCCTTCTTTTTCACCAGCTGCAATATAAGAAGCAACCTTGTCTCGATGTACTTTGGTAACAAGTGGTCCCATATCGGCACCTTTGGTGCCATCACCAGTCTTAATCTTTAAAGCTCGCTCTTTTATTTTTTCAATTAATTTATCGGCGATTGGCTCAACTGCCACAATTGCTGAAATTGCCATACATCGCTCACCGGCAGATCCAAAGCCAGCATTTATAGCAGCATCTGCTGCCAAATTAAGATCAGCATCAGGCAACACGATCATGTGGTTTTTAGCGCCACCTAAAGCTTGAACCCGCTTGCCTGACTTAGTTCCACTCTCATAAACATATTTTGCAATTGGGGTTGATCCCACAAATGAAACTGCTTTGATTCCTGGGTGAGTTAAAAGTGCATCAACCGCCACTTTATCGCCGTGAACAACATTAAATACTCCATCTGGTAATCCTGCCTGTTTGAGTAGTTGTGCAACCAACATAATTGCACTTGGATCTTTTTCAGATGGTTTAACAATTACGGTATTTCCGCAAGCAATTGCAATTGGGAAAAACCACATCGGCACCATTGCTGGAAAATTAAATGGGGATATGATCGCAACTGGTCCTAATGGCTGCCGGATTGAATAAACATCTACGCCGGTTGATACCTCCTCAGAGAATCCGCCTTTAAGTAGATGTGGAATTCCACAAGCAAACTCAACTACCTCAAGCCCACGTGTTACTTCACCAGAGGCATCACTTAATACTTTGCCATGCTCATTGGTAATTAGGGCAGCTAACTTTTCCTTATTTTGATTGACCAATTCTCTAAATGCAAATAAAACTTGAGTACGTTTTGTTAGGGAGCTATGTCGCCACTCGGTAAAGGCTTTGGTGGCCACCGTCACCGCTTGATCCACAGTTTGGTTGGTTGCAAAATTTACTTTGGCAGAGATCTCACCTGTTGCCGGGTTATAAACATCACCGGTGCGATCAGATTTCTCAGTTGAAACTGAGCCGTTAATCCAATGTGAGATTGATTCCATCTGCCCACAATACCCGAAGGATATTGGCCAATGAAATCAGCCCTTCCTACCAAAATCTGAGCATAAGTGATTAGATTGGGTTATTAACTGATTGGGAGTCAATTGAGTAATCTAGAAAATAATCCAGATAAACAGGCGAAGGTATTTGCTGATGATCGTGCCAATGTGTTTCACTCCTGGTCGGCGCAAGCTCAGATTTCACCAATGGTTGTTGCTGGTGGCGCCGGTTCCTATTTTTGGGATTTTACCGGCAAAAAATATCTAGATTTTTCCTGCCAATTAGTTTTCACCAATATTGGTCATCAACATCCAAAGGTAATCGCTGCAATTAAAGCGCAGGCAGATGTATTGGCAACTGTGGCGCCACAGCATGCAAATGAGGCAAGAAATCAAGCGGCAAAAGCAATTATTGAAGTAGCAAACGGAAATTTTCAGAAAGTTTTCTTTACCAATGCCGGCGCAGATGGTGTGGAAAATGCGGTCAGAATGGCAAGGCTGCATACAAATAAACATAAAATTTTATCTACCTATCGTTCTTATCATGGCAACACCGGCTCTGCGATTAACGCAACTGGAGATCCAAGAAGATTTCCAAATGAGTTTGCATTTGGCCATGTGCATTTTTGGGGTCCATATCTTTATCGCACCGCTTTCTGGGCCAGCAACGAAGCCGAGGAATGTCAGCGAGCACTTGAGCACTTAGAGCAGACAATTATTTTTGAAGGGCCAAAGACAATTGCAGCGATTTTAATTGAGTCAGTGCCAGGAACAGCTGGTGTATTAATGCCACCTGCCGGATATCTTGATGGTTTACGTGCGCTATGCGATAAGTATGAAATCCTATGGATCGCAGATGAGGTCATGTCTGGCTTTGGTAGAACTGGTAAGTGGTTTGGCTACCAGCACTCAAAATCAACTCCAGATTTAATTGTCTTTGCGAAAGGTGTTACCTCTGGATATGTGCCACTTGGTGGGGTAGTAATTCCAGAGAAAATAGCTAAAACATTTGATGAGCGAGTTTTTCCAGGCGGTCTTACCTACTCTGGCCATCCACTGGCTTGCGCAGCTGCAGTTGCCACAATTGAAACTATGAAGAGTGAGAAAATGGTTGAAAACGCAGCAAGTATTGGCGAGAAAATTCTGGGACCTGGATTAGATAATTTGGCTAAAAAACATCAAGTTATGGGAGATATCCGCGGTGCTGGAGTTTTCTGGGGAATAGATATGGTTTCAGATCAAAAGAGTCGCCAACCACTTGCACCATATGGTGCATCTAGTCCAAAGATGAATGAAATTGTGGCAACTTGTAAGAAGAATGGCTTGATGCCATTTAATAACTTCAACCGTATTCACATGGTGCCACCTTGCAATATCTCAGAAAGTGATGCAAAACTTGGCTTAGAGTTACTCTCTAAATCACTAACAGAGGTTGGTTTGTAGCCTTAAGTAAGTATTTCTACTAGTAATCCACAATTTAAGTTTCTTCAGTTTTTTAGTATGCATTTTTCTTTATAGTTCCCAAACGCAAAGAAATTTGGAGCTATATGAATATAACCATGCAGGTGATACGGGTGAATCTCTTTTTAAAATCTAAGCTGGCAAAGCTGATTAAAGGTCAGAGCCGAGCAGATGTACCAGGGTGGGTTTTAGTAGTACTTATGACAACAGCTTTAGTTACCGGCATCTGGTCAATTGCCGCACCAAAACTGACCACAATCTTGCGCAACTCATTAGATGCAATGGGCGGTATCAGGTAGTTGCGCAAGTACTTATTCGCCCAAAGCAGGGGATCAGTTGAGTCATTTCTAACCATAATTCCACAGGTTTTTGTTTTTTTGGTGATGTTTCAACTGGTCTTTATGCAATTTAACCTGATGTCAGATACCCATTTGTCACAAGGTGAGGTTTCAAAGATCGCTATCTCTGGTGGAAATAATCAGTATGAACGAT